>ERZ791724.438-NODE-438-length-34351-cov-2.604210_pt1 | contig 34351 bp, 12 predicted proteins | sample MGYA00510044_ERZ791724 | MGnify/ENA primary metagenome ERZ791724 (study PRJEB30046, sample SAMN00715140) | human gut metagenome | study: EMG produced TPA metagenomics assembly of the A metagenome-wide association study of gut microbiota in type 2... | reverse complement strand
AAGATGTATCTCATGAGGGTAGGGAGCTATGTAGAATTGGTTGTGTACCGTGTGCCAATAGGTGTTTATGTTACCGTCTGCCGCCAGCTTCATGCTGTTGTCTGCATCGCTGTCTACGGAGACCACTATTTGTCTCTGGGATGCTCCGCTGATGTTTTTCAGGATGCTCACATTCAGTTCGGCTGCCGAAGCCCATTTCCTGCCGTGCATTTCGGACAAGGGAACGAATTTGAAGTAACGGGCAGTGACGGGTGTTTCCAATGTTATGGTTTGGGCAGACGTCAGATTGGAGAATGTACCTTTGACGGTGCTTTCCCAATTTTTTCCGTCTTTGCTGAAGCTTAGCTCGTAGTCTTTGACGTGTCCGTTATCATTGGAATGTCGTGCTGTGTAGATGAATTTGTCCACTACCAGTAGGGAAGCCATGTCTACCACAATGCTGTGTGGAAACTCTGGAATGGGTTCGTGCCAACGGGTGTGCCAATACGTGGAAGGGTCTCCGTCGATGGCGTTTTGCGCCTCTTCTCCTTGGCTGTCGCTGCTGGAGGAGACCACCTTCCATGCCGAGTGGTCTACGAATATGGGTAGTTCCATAGTAGTGACCAGGCTCTTGCCTAATTTTCCGGAAACAGCGTATGTTTGTATCTTTCCACCGTCAATGAACTCGAATGGAGCTGTGTATTCCCGGTATTCGTTACCGTTAAGGCTGTAGAAGATGGTCGCGTCCGGAGTTCCAGTACTCATTTGCAGGTAACCGTTGTTATCGCGTTCTACCATTACGGGCATGCATGCAGGCATCTGTACGCGTGCTTTCTTGGTAAGCTCACTTTGCGTGTAGCTTCTTTCCAAAGGCATCATGATGAAGCTGAATGCTACGGGAGTTGCTTGCAGTTCGTATTTTTTCATCGGGCCCGGACCGCAGCTTGCGTTGCCCAGAGGACGATTGTGGGCATCAAGACAAAGAACTGTCTCCTTGCGCATCGGGATGTCGTATTTGTGAATCAGTTTTTGCAGATGGTCGGGATCTGCCATGTCTTGTGCTCTGACATGCAGGGCAGAAGCCGCCATTTGGTCGCCTGCCACGAAAACGAAGCCCATACCGTCGGCGTTGGTGATGGAAATCCAGCGTACCTCTTCATGGTTACCCATCTCCTGAGGCTTTACATAGTTCACCCATTGGTCGGATACTGTACTTTCGTATACGCCTATTGGGGTGGCATCCTTGCGGTCTACGTAGTTTTCCCATGGGCCACGTCCATACCAACGCATACGCTCGAAGCCTTCGGGCAGTTCCATTCGATAGCCCACACGCGGAATGATTTCGCTGTCGGATACCGGGATGATGACACTGTTCACCATGATGGAACCATCGGCATTTACGGTGTATTCTATTTCTGTGCGATACTCAAAACCGAGTTTACCTTTGTGGCAGTTCCGGATGTGCAGGGTTATTCTGTCCTCTTCTTGGTGGGTTTCCCATTTGCCGGTTTCCGCTTGCAGCTGGTAAAGGCCTTTGCGTTGCCAATCGCCACTTACCTGTTTATCGTTGTCGGTGGGAGCACGGAAGAGGTTCAGTTCGAGTCCTTTACTTATCAGGGGGATATTATTCAATGTATATGCCGATAAAGTTCCTTCTTCCTTGGAGAAGACAGCTTCAAAACGTTCACCTTTCACCACCAATGCGTCGGCAGTTTCGTTTAGATTGATGTTTCCTTTTTCGGGTACGAATATAGGTTTCTCGCTGCTTGATAGCTTGAATTGTTCGGTGGCTACCTCGTAGTCGGCTTTTGCCCATTCGGTATCTCTTTTTTGGCAGAAACTGAAATTGATAAAGTATTCTGCTCCGGGTACCTTCGTTGCGGGTATGTCTGGCAGGGTGATGACTTTGCTTGCCTGTGCTTCCAGCTTCAAATCTTCCAGATTGCCTGAGCAGACGGTCCTTCCATCTTCCGTTATTTCGTATCTCCCGTAGAGGTCTTCCATATTGGCATGGAATCGCTTGTTGCTGATTCTATATTTGCCATTCCCTAATGCTTCTATGCGGATGGGTTGATGTATCTTCTTCATTTCATAGGATTTGGCAGATAATGTACGGTCGGAGAAGATGACGCCGTTGGTACAGAAGTTACCGTCGTTGGGCTTGTCACCAAAGTCACCGCCTACGGCCATGTAGAAGCCTTTGCCGTCGGGAGTGGGCATACGCAGGCTTTGGTCTACCCAATCCCAGATGAAACCTCCGATGAGTGCCGGATAGCGTTCGTAGGTTTCCCAGTATTCCTTGAAGTTTCCTATGGAATTTCCCATGGCATGGGCATACTCGCATACTACGTGCGGTTTCACGATCTCGCCCTTTTGTATTTTCTCCAATCGTTCACGGCCTACGTTTTCCAGCCAGTCCACACTTGGGTACATGCAACTGGTCACGTCGCAGAAAGAACTGTTTCCCTCGTAGTGGGTGGGGCGGGTAGTATCCAAACGTTTGATGGCCTTTTCAGCAGTGGAGAAGTTGTTTCCGTTTCCCGATTCGTTGCCCATGGACCACATTACGATGGAAGCGTGGTTACGGAAACGTTTCACTTGGTTCTCGTTGCGCTCGGTGAATGATTTTTCCCATTGTGGCTCGTGTGAGAGACGCATTTCGCCGTGACACTCTACATTGGCTTCTGCCAATACATAGATGCCATAGCGGTCGCATAGGTCGTAAAAGTAAGGGTTGTTGGGGTAATGGGAGGTACGGACGGCGTTTACGTTCAGCGCTTTCATTAGTTGTACGTCCTTTTCCATCTCTTCTTTGGAGACGGTACGGCCATTCAATGGGCTGTGATCGTGGCGGTTGACACCTTTGAAAAGAGTGGGTTTGCCGTTAATCAGCAGTTGTCCGTTTTTGGCAAACTCTATTTCGCGGAAGCCTACCTTTACACTACGTAGGTCTGTCACTTTTCCCTTCTGTTTTAGGGTCAGGGTCAGGTTGTAGAGGCTGGGTGTTTCGGCTGTCCATTTCAGTGGGTTCTCCACATCGAATTCCAGATGGGTACTACCTGTTTTTGTGGCGTGGATAGTGCGTGATAGCACTTCCTTTCCTTCTGTGTCGGAGAGCTTCACTATGAGTTCGGCAGAACTTTTCTTACCGGTGATTTCCACGTCCAAAAAAACTGTAGCATTACGATAATCTCCGTCCAAGTCGGTTCGGAAGAAGAAGTCCCTAATTTGCGTGCGTGGTGCTGACCATAGGAATACATCGCGGAAGATACCGCTGAACCGCCAGAAATCTTGACATTCAAGAAAACTTCCATCGGTGAAACGGTACACTTCAACTGCCAATGTGTTTTTTCCTTCTTGTAAATAGGGAGTCAGATTGAACTCGGCAGGTAAGTAGCTGTCTTCTGAATAGCCCACTTTTTTACCGTTCAACCAAAGATAGAAACCTGCTTCCACTCCATTGAAGCGAATAAATACATCTCTGCCCTTCCAAGATGTGGGCAAAGTGAATTCACGTCGGTAACTGCCTACGGGATTGGGCATGTTGGCAAAAGTATAGTCTGCCGGGCGAGGTTGGATGACGTTGGGCCATTGTACTCCTTTACTGTAATCACAGAAAGGGTAAATGGTATTACAATACAAAGGCTTGTCCCAGGGCTTGTTATGGCGTACAGCCTCTATCTGCCATGTGGCGGGCACTTTGATGTTATCCCAGTCACTTACGTCGTAGTCGGGCTTGAAGAAATCCTTCGGCCGTTTTTCGGGGTCGGCCACCCAATGGAATTTCCATGTACCGTTCAGAGTTTGATAATAGGGGGATTCCTCGATGCTCAGGCGTAGGGCTTGTCCTTCGTCGGCAAAGGGAATGGCGGTTTGGCATGCCGTTTCTTTGTTCACTCCCGAAATGTTCAGGTCATTCCATTCGGGCTGTTCGTGAGTTTGTGCTGTTGCGGCTGCGGTAGCAAGCAGCCCGGTGAATGCGATACTCAAAAAAGAGCTTCTTTTCATAAATGCAGATGGTATAAGATGATTAAGTATTAGTGATTTCCTGTCCTTCCCTCACGTTCTTCTTTTGCCGTTCGCAGTATTGACGGGGCGGCATTCCGTAACGTTGTGAAAAAGCTTTATAGAAAGTGCTTCGGTTGGTGAATCCCGTGCGGTCCATCAGCTCTTCGATGGTGAAGTTGCTGGAGACTAACAAGCGTTCCGCCGTGGAGAGGCGGTATTCTTTGATGATGTCGGCAGGCGATTTGTCAGTAAGTGGTTTCAGTTTGCGGTAGAACTGCCGGCTGCTGTAGCCCATTTCCTTACTCAAAAGTTCTACTTGCAGGTCTGGATTGGCTAAGTTCTTTTCAATGACTTCTGTCATTTTCTCTAAGAATTCTTGTTCTTCTTTGTGCAAGCAGCTTCCTTCTTTCCAGGTAAAGGTGCTGAGTGCCGAACTATAATATTCCTTCAGGTTTTCTTCGCGGCGGATGAGATGATAGACCATCTTTTCCAAATATTTCACATTGAAAGGCTTGGTGACATAGGCATCCGCCCCCGATTCCAGTCCTTTTACTTGGTCGTCTTCGTGATGCAGTGCTGAGAGCAGGATTAGGGGAATATGGCTCCACAGCTTGTGTTGCTTGATGGTGGAGGTGAAGGATAACCCATCTATATCGGGCATCATCACGTCTGAGATGATGAGATCTGGCTGTCGTTGCTCCAGGCTGTCTAATGCCTTTTGGGCATTATTGAAAGAGAGTACGTTGTATTTCTCTGTGAATATTTCGGATACGAACCACAGCATGGAAGGGTCATCATCTATCACCATGACCGTCTGCTTGTTTGCGTCGAATTCTTGGGTGTATTTTTCGGGCAATTCTTGCACTTCTTCGGTGGGAATGCTTGGAGAAGCCGCTTCGTATGCTGTTTGCGGTACTTCTTGTCCGTTGGGGGGGAGCGAGGGAAGGCTTACAGTGAAGGTGGTCAGTTCGCCCGGTGTGCTTTCGATGTTTATGTCTCCTTCCAACAGTGTCACCATGTTTTTGCAGATGGCCAACCCCAGTCCGTTTCTTGAGTTTTTGCCGTTCATCTCCACGGAGTCGAGAATCTTATAGCGGTCGAATATCTTTCCGAGATTTTCCGGTGTGATGCCTTTGCCGGTATTGGCTATCTTCAAAATAAGACGTTCGTTTTTCGTGTACAATGTTACGCTGATGTTCCCCTTGTCGGGTGTGTACTTGAAAGCGTTGGATATGAGGTTTCCGGCTATTTTGTTGAAGCAGCTCAGGTCGGTGTTCCATGTCAGTTCGGGGGCTATGTCAAGGCAGTAGTTCATTTCTCTGTTTTCCGCCATGTCACCGAAGGATTCGGCGATGTCCCTTAACTTTTCGGAAACAGGTTGCGGCTGTATGGAGAGCATTTTGTTTTCCGTTTCCAGTCTTCTGAACTCCAGCAATTCCACAATGAGACCATTCAGCTTTTCCACATTTTGCTGAATCATCTTGGCGTAGCGGTGCGTGTAGATATCTGTCTCCTTGTGGGTGAGTATCTTCTCGCACGGTCCCTGAATCAGGGTGAGGGGGGTGCAAAACTCGTGGGTGATGTTGGTGAAGAAGCGTAGTTTTGATTCATAGACTTCCTCTTTTTTCTGTCGTTCCATTTTCTTCATCATGTGCTGCCGCTTCAGGCGGTAGGTATAGAATGCATAGGCGACTATGCCTGTACATAATAGTAACCCTAACAAAAAGTAGCCCACATAGGCCCAGGTACTGAGATACCAGGGAGGAGCGATGTAAATGGTGAAGGCTTGCGGATGGCTTTCTTTACCGTTGATGTTGTTGCGGTATTTCACAAACAGAGTATATTCTCCGGGGGAAAGGTTGGAGAAGATGGCATTGGGTGAAACTCCGTTTTCTATCCATTGGTCGCTTGCTTCCTTTAGTTTATAGGAGTAGAAATAGTCGTTTCCGTTAATGTAGTCTGTTATCCGGAAGTTGAGCTGGAAGAAGTTGTGTTTGTAGTCCAGTTGTAGCACGGGCTTCCCGTCTTTGTAATGTAAAAAGTCATGCAGGTTGTATTCCTTACCGAAGATGGAAAGTCCTTTCAGGCTGATTTCGGGCATATAGTCCGTGGTGATGTAAGAATCGGGCTTCACGGTGACGAAGCCGTTTACACCTCCAAAGAAAAGGATTCCCGTAGCATTGTCTTTGTAGAAGGCTCCATCACTAAATTCGGTCACGGCCAGTCCGTTTCCGTTGTTGTAGGTCTGCTTGGTCTGTTCTTGGGGATTGAGTCTCATTAATCCTTGATTGGTACTCACCCAGAGATTGCCTCGGTTGTCCTCCAAGATACCATGTACGGTGCTGTTGGTGTAGAGCTTTGCACTGATGCTGTCTGGGTTTCCGTCTTCGTTTGAGTAGAAGCGGAGAAGCCCTGATCCAGTGCCCAGCCAGTAGCCTTGCTCGTTTTTGTGTATGGCGAACACATCGTTGGCGGTTTGGCTGTTTACCAAGTTGTTGAAGCGGAACTGTGCCATTTCTCCAGTACGTACATCAATGCGGTAGGCTCCGAGCCCTCTGTTCCCGAACCACAGCGTAGAGCTGCTTTCACGGTAGGAGGTGAAAAAATAGTTTGATGCCATATGTCCGTTACTCACCAAAGTTCGTGTAGCATGCTTCACAATAGGATCTTTTCTCTGATTTTCTAATGTCACCTTTACGATTCCTTCGCCCACGGTGGAAATCCAAAGTGTACTGTCATTGGTTTGATCAATGGAGTGCACATATTTCACTTTGGTTCCATTGGCTTGTACCGCCAGTTCTTTCAATTGGTGGGTAGAGTAGGAATAATAATTGATTCCGTTTTCCGTACCTATCCAAAGTCGGTCTTTTCCACCGGGTGCAAAACAGTAGACGGAGTTGTCGGTCAATGTGCTGTTACCGGTGATGAGACGATCATGTTTTTCGGGTGTATTGTTGACAAGATAATTCGGTATACGCAATATGCCACTGCCTTTGGTTCCTATCCATAAGGTTTGCTGTGGGTCGAGGTAAAGGCTGCGTACCGGGTTGTTCACCTGATATGCGGGAGTGTTGAGCAGGGTGTTGGTCATGGTGAATGTGTCATTGTAAAGCATGTATAACCCTTCTCCGTCGGTAGCTACCCATACGATATCTTGAAATTTGTCTTTCATCAGACAGAAGATGCCCGACTGTATTTCAGTGTATTCTATACGGTATTTAATCTTTTGGTTTGCTTCATATTTCAGTACTATCAAGCCGCTGCTTTTGAAACCGATACAGAAGTCATTTTCTCGTTTGATGATGGAAGATACTTCACCTCGTTTTTCTATTTCGTCTTTCAGGTCGGCAATGTAGTAACACTGTCGGTTGCTGAAACTATATTCGTAGAGGGCATAGGTTTCATCAATGAAGTAGGCTGAATCTTCTCCGATGAAGGCATGCTTCAAGCCGTGATGTCCAAATGGCTTTTCCGGAATCAGTGTCACGCTTTTTCCCGTGTGGTTCAGACGATAGCAACGAGTGTTGTTTCCAGTTGCGAATATCCAAAGCAGGTTGTTGGAATCAATGGTCATGGACAGTACTTTATTAAAATCCATGGAAGAGATGTTTAACTGGAGAAATTTCTGGTTCTCTTGTTGGTAGTGATACAGATTTCCGTCATCTTTCAGCACTAACATGCACTTGTTGTTGCTTCGTGCCAAGAAGATGTTGTCCTTGAATTCGGTAAAGGTCCGGCAGGTCTGTCGGTATGTATCCAATCTGTCTAACCCGTAGTTGGTTTGTAACCACAGTATGCCTGGCTCTGATTCTACGATCTGGCTGATAATGTTGCCTGACAATAGGTTGCGTGACACATCAACGGGCGTATATAGGTGGATATTGTTGCCGTCAAACACGTTCAGTCCGTCGCATGTTCCTATCCATAGTACACCTTGGCTATCTTGGTAAAGGGATTGGATGGCACTATTGGAAAGACCGTTTTTATTGGAGAATTGCCGTAGGCTGTAAGCGTACACAAAATCCGGAAAACAGCATAAGAGGCTGATAAGCAATAAAATCGTATGGCCTTTCCAGTATATGTCTTTCATGTGGCTTGTTGTATTGATTTTGAGTTGCAAAGATATATTTTAAGGTGGAAACAGTCAATATTTGCAATATATTTCTTTAGTTGTAGGCTTACAGTTTGCTTTGTATCTGCTCCGTATCCTTAGAAATGTATTTGTACGGAGCAGATAGGTATGGATATGATTAGCGAATGACCGCAGCGAATCCACCGTTGCGTGCCAAACGGACTGTGATATGGTCGCCTTTCTTCAAGGATTGTTCTTGCTTGCGGTAGTCCATGGCTTGGTGGTCAGCGTTGATGCCGTCTTCAAAAGAGGTCATGAGATAATTTTTTCCTTCTTGCAGGAAATCAAGGGAGATGTTAAAGACCCGTTCACGTTCGCGGTTGTTGGTCATGCCTCCTATATACCATTGTTCTCCTTTGCGTTTGGCCACGATGGCATATTCTCCTGCTTTGGCTTCGAGAGCGATGGTTTCGTCCCATGTTTGGGGTACTTGGGTGATGAAACGTGTACACTCGTCGTTGCGATAATAGAGGGTAGGATTGTCTGCCATCATCTGCAGGCCGGTTTCAAAAAGAACAAAGAGTGCCATCTGATAGGCACGTGTGCCGATGCTGGCAGAATTGGGACGTTCGGAATGGTAGACTTCAGGCTGCATGCTAAGCATGGCGCCGGGAGTATAGTCCATGGCTCCTACTGCGTTGCGTATGAAGGGGAAATAGACACTGTTGTCGGGACGGCATCCGCCCATTTGCTCCATACCTCTTACGCCTTCGTAGGAGAGTACGTTTGGGTATTTGTATTCTAATCCGGCAGGTTTGAAAGCACCGTGAAAGTCAACGAAGAGATGGTGTTTGGCGGCTTCATGTGCTACGCGTTCATAGAAGTTTACCATCCATTGGTCGCTACGATCCATGAAATCTATCTTTACGCCTTTCACACCCCACTTTTCGAAAGTTTCGAATAGGTCAAAGTGGTTTTCTACCGTAAGCCAAGTGAGCCATAACACAATGCCTACGTTTTTTTCTTTGCCGTAGCGGATGAGTTCGTGTATGTCTACCGAGGGATTGGGTTTATAGGGGTTGCGGGTGTTCATGGCCCAGCCTTCGTCCATTACTATATATTCTACGCCGTAGTGGGATGCGAAGTCGATGAAGTATTTGTAGGTGTCAAGGTTGCAACCTGCTTTGAAGTCCACGTCGGGGCCGTAGGGTGTGGCTCCGTTCCACCATTCCCAGCTGGCTAGTCCTGGTTTAATCCAAGAGGTGTTTTCTATGACATTCTTTTCAGCGAGGCGATAGGATAGAGTGTTTTCTATAAGTTTGCGGTCATCGTTGGTAATGACGAAGTAACGCCATGGATAACTGCGCTTGCCTGCGGTACGGGCTATGCAGTTGGCTTCTTTCAGAATCTTGAGACTGCGGTCACCGTCTTCTCCGAATTCAAGAGGCAGACGGGGGAAGACGGCGGTAATGCCGCCTTGTCCATCGTTTTTCAGAAACATGGCGGGATAGTCTGTCAGATTGGTTTCACTCATGAGGATTTTGTCACCTTTGGGTGTGCTGGCTAAAAGGGGAAGCAGAGCCATGCGATTGGAGTTTTTCCACTCGCTGCTTGTTTGGTGGCGATATTCTTCTTCATAGGAAGTCTTAAAGCCGTCAGGTTGCTGAAGATGTAGCAGGCAATCATCCACAAAGTTCAGGCGGAGGATTTCATTCATTATTTCTTGCTCGCCTTTCAGGTCAGTAAGGAAGCGGTAGGCGAATCCGTCATCAAAGGCACGGAACTCTACTGAATAGCCTCCTTTAAACTTCAGTAGCAATTGGTTGTAGCGGTTGGTTATAGTAGAGAATTTCAGGGGTACGATGGGAGTCAGTTCCTCGTTTACATTTTGGCGTACTACTTTGTTTAGTTTAGGATGGATGCCCAGCTGGTGGTTGGTAGTTTCCAGACCAATGACACAGTTGTCCATCAGTGTTTGATTTCCTTGGGTTACATCATATTGGATTTGATCGGTCAGCTCCACTGAGATGCGGATGTTTCCGCTGGGTGAGGCCAGTTGATGTACTTTCTGTCCGAAAGCGGTCAGTGAGAGGCAGAGAACTGCCGAGAGTAGGAATTGTTTTTTCATGTTCTTAGCTTTTGGATTTTTACAATATACAAAAGTAGTTTGTATTCTGTAGGAAATGTATGCTATTTATGACATAAATATATAAAATCATGCCACAGACGACTTTTTACATATCTATGTCGCGAATCTGTACAGTATGAGAGTGAAGGATGGGCTATTTTTGTTACCAACATTCCACATGTCAGAAAACTATTGTTGCCGGATGGAGGCTAAAGAGAGAAGGTGAAAGAGCGGTTTGCGGCTAGAGGAGGCAGCACATTTATAACAAAGAATGCGGTGGTTTATATCGAATTGACATTATCTTTTACGAAAAAACAATAATAACAAAACCATGAAAAAGAGACGAATACTGATGGGGAAGACCCATCTGATAGCGGGAGCCGTGATGTTGGCCGTTGCAGGAGGACAATTATCGGCTCAGACCGTTGCACCGAAGAAAGCAAAAGCGTACATGGTGGCAGATGCCCACTTGGACACGCAGTGGAACTGGGACATTCAGACTACTATTAAGGATTATGTTTGGAATACCTTGAATCAGAACCTTTTCCTTTTGAACCAGTACCCCGACTATATCTTTAATTTTGAAGGTGGAGTGAAATATGCTTGGATGAAGGAATATTATCCTCGTGAATATGAACTGATGAAGGCTTTTGTAAAGGCAGGTCGATGGCATGTGAGTGGGGCCAGTTGGGATGCTACCGACACTTTGGTGCCGTCTGTTGAATCGTTTATTCGCAACATTATGCTGGGGCAGGAGTTCTATCGTAAGGAGCTGGGGGTAGAAAGTACCGACATCTTCCTTCCCGATTGCTTCGGATTCGGTTGGACATTGCCTACTGTTGCTGCCCATTGTGGACTGATAGGTTTCTCTTCACAGAAGCTGGATTGGCGTAACAATCCTTTCTACGGTAAGAGCAAGCATCCCTTTACCATCGGACTGTGGAAAGGAGTGGATGGAGCGTCCGTCATGCTGGCTCACGGATATGATTACGGTCGTCGTTGGGATAATGAAGACCTTTCAGAAAATAAATATTTGATGGAACTCTCCAAATGCACTCCCCTGAATACCGTTTACCGCTACTATGGAACAGGTGATGTGGGCGGTTCACCTACCATCGCTTCTGTGGCTTCCGTGGAGAAAGGTATCAAGGGAGACGGTCCGTTGAAGATTATCAGTGCAGCCAGTGACCAGTTGTTCAAGGATTACCAGCCCTATGGCAGCCATCCCGAGCTCCCCGTATTTGACGGTGAATTGCTGATGGACGTTCATGGAACCGGCTGCTACACTTCACAGGCTGCTATGAAACTCTATAATCGTCAAAATGAACTTTTGGGTGATGCCGCTGAACGTGCTTCTGTGGCTGCTGCCCTTTTGGGGGTTGCCGAATATCCTGGCAAGAGCCTGACGGAGTCTTGGCAGCGCTTCATATTCCACCAATTCCACGATGATTTGACTGGTACCAGCATTCCCCGTGCCTATGAATTTTCTTGGAACGATGAACTTCTCTCTCTGAAACAGTTCTCCGGTATCCTGACTCATTCTGTGGGAAGTGTGGCAGGCAAGCTTGATACTCGTGTCAAGGGGATTCCCGTAGTGCTCTATAACGCTTCGGGCTTCAAGGCTGCAGATGTGGTGATCATCGAAGTGGAGGCTTCCCGTTTTCCCAAAAGTGTGGCTGTATATAACGAACAAGGCAAGTTGGTGGTTTCTCAGTTGGTTTCATATACTGATGGAAAGGTCCGCTTGTTAGTAGAAGCCACTGTACCCGCCAATGGATACGCAGTTTACGATGTCCGCCTCTCCGGCGAAGGAAAAGAGATGCCTGCTGTTGAAGCTGCAAGTGTTGAAAATTCGTTCTACAAACTGACATTGAATGAGAACGGTGACATTACTTCACTGTTTGACAAGAGAAACAACAAGGAATTGGTAAAGGCTGGTAAGGCTATTCGTTTAGCCCTCTTCACTGAAAACAAGTCATTCGAATGGCCGGCATGGGAGATATTGAAAGAGACTGTGGACGCTACTCCTATCTCCATCACCGAGGATGTGAAAGTGACTCTTTGCGAAAACGGCGCATTACGTAAGACTCTCTGCGTGGAGAAACGTCACGATGATTCTTTTTTCCGCCAGTACATCCATTTGTATGAAGGTGTATTGGCCCACCGCATTGACTTTACTAACGAAGTGGACTGGCAGTCTACCAACGCTCTGTTGAAGGCTGAGTTTCCCCTCAATTTGAATAATGAGGTGGCCACTTACGACTTGGGCGTAGGCAGCGTGCAGAGAGGAAACAACATCTTGACCGCTTACGAAGTATATGCTCAATATTGGGCAGATTTAACGGACGCTAACGGTTCTTATGGCGTTTCCATCATGAACGACAGCAAATATGGCTGGGACAAGCCTGATAACAACACCCTGCGTCTCACTTTGCTGCACACTCCGAAGACAAAAAAGAACTATGCTTATCAAGATCGTCAGGACTTCGGTCACCATACCTTTACTTACAGCTTGGTAGGTCATGTGGGCGCTTTGGATGTAGTTCAAACCCGCGAGAATGCTGAACTGCTGAACCAGCGCATCAAGGCGTTCGTTGTTGGAAAGCATCGCGGCGAATTAGGTAAGAGCTATTCATTGGCTTTTTCCGATAACCGGAATGTACTTATTAAAGCCTTAAAGAAAGCCGAAAGTTCAGATGAATATGTGGTACGCGTGTATGAAGCTGCAGGCAAGCAGGCGCAGAAAGCCTCGATTGTCTTTGCCGACAACCTTGTGGCTGCTGTAGAAGCAGATGGTACGGAAAAGACCATCGGTAAGGCTACATTCAGTGGAAATCGCTTGGAAGTGTCAGTCAATCCAAACAGCATTAAGACCTACAAGGTACGTTTCGCTTCCAATAAAAAGGTGCAGACGGTGGCCGAACCATTGCCCCTTGTTTATGATAAGAAGTGCTTCAGTTGGAACGAGTTCAAGGCTGCTGCCAACTTTGAGTCTGGTTATTCTTATGCTGCTGAATTGATACCTGCCGAGATGAATGTGCATGGAGTGCCTTTCAAATTGGAGACACGTGAAGAGCTGAATGGTATGGCTTGCAAGGGCAATGTACTGAAACTGCCCGCCGACTGTACTTATAACAGACTCTATATCCTTGCTGCTGCCGCTTCTGATAAAGATGTGAAGGGGATATTCCGCGTAGGCAAGTATGTGCAGGAAGTCATTGTTCCTTCTTATACTGGCTTCATCGGTCAGTGGGGGCACACCGGACATACGGAAGGTTATCTGAAAGATGCTGAAGTTGCCTATGTGGGTACGCACCGCCATTCCGGTGAAGGCGATCAGCCGTATGAGTTCACTTACATGTTTAAGTTCGCAATAGACCTGCCAGAAAGGGCTACTGAGGTGGTATTGCCCGATAATAAGGATATTGTTATTTTTGCCGCCACTTTGACTGATGTTGCTGCTACTTCTGTTTGTCCCGCTTCCGAACTGTTCCGTACGGCAAACAAGTGCAATCGCTATCAGACGGAAAGCTCCACAGAGAGAGTGAACATTCTGAAGCAGGACATGGTAATGGGCTATTCAAGCTATGTGAACGAGAAAGAGAAGCCGGCTTTCATGGTAGATGGCGACGAAAACACAAAGTGGTGTGCTATTGCTGAAATGCCCCACTACGTAGACTTTGATTTGGGCGGTGAAAGAAGCATTAATGGCTGGAAGTTACTGAACGCTGCCGGCGAAAACCATTCCTACGTCACTTCCTCCTGCTTTCTGCAAGGTAAGAGCGACAAGAATGGTGAATGGCGCACACTGGACTATGTTTCGGGTAATGGTAAGAATGTACTGAATCGCACGCTAAATAAGTCTGAAAGTGTTCGCTACCTGCGTCTTTTAGTGACACAGCCCATGCAATCGGCTTCTGGTAAAGATGTGCGCATTTATGAAATGGAAGTATACGAATAAACAGTTATTATATTCCCATTTTTCAGATCCTTGTGTCTGTCACCACAGACACAAGGATCTGATGATTCTCAGGTGTAAGTGCTTAATGTGAGTAAGTTAACAACTCTATTGAAGTAAATTTATTGGAAATAACAAATACCTTGAAAAATGAAAATTAGAATATTTGCTGTTGTATGTTTATTAGCTGCTAATCTCTTTACAATATCTGCTCAAAAGTGGTTTACGCCTGAGGCGGAGAAACAAGTGGATGCTCTTTTGAGCCAGGTAGTAGAAGGAAACTACAAGAATAATCGCTATCCTCTACTCCGTAAGCCCTTAATGGAACTTCCTTTAGGCAGTATCAAACCTAAAGGCTGGTTGCACGAAATGCTGGTTCGTCAGAAAAATGGCGCCAGTGGTCAGATGGATGTTCTTTACCCTTCGGTTATGGGCAAACGCAATGGTTGGTTAGGTGGTGATGGAGACCAGTGGGAACGCGGTCCATACTGGATAGACGGTCTACTTCCTTTGGCGTATATACTGGATGATGATGTCTTGAAAGCCAAAGTGCAACCTTGGATAGAATGGGCTTTGCAGAGCCAGCGTGAGGACGGATTCTTCGGTCCTGAAAAAGATTATCCGGGAGAGCCTGGACTGCAACGTGATAACTCGCAAGACTGGTGGCCGCGTATGGTCGTGCTGAAAATCCTACAGCAGTATTATTCGGCAACGAACGATAAGAGAGTCGTCGCTTTTATGACAAAATATTTCCGTTATCAACTGAATACCTTGCCGCAAAAACCTTTAGGACACTGGAGCAGTTGGGCAGAATTCCGTGCTTGTGACAATTTGCAAGCTGTATATTGGCTTTATAATCTTACGGGGGAGGATTTTTTGCTTGAATTGGGGCATTTGCTGCACCGGCAGAGTTTCAGTTTCATAGATATGGTAGATAGGGGAGACTTGCGCAGAACCTGCACTATACACTGTGTTAATTTGGCACAAGGCATCAAAGAACCGATTATTTATTATCAGCAAGATACCGACCGGAAATATATTGATGCTGTCAAGGAAGGCTTTCGAGATATTCGCCGGTTCCATGGACAGCCGCAAGGCATGTATGGAGGCGATGAGGCTTTGCATGGAAACAATCCTACACAAGGCTCGGAGTTGTGTTCGGCCGTAGAGTTGATGTACTCGCTGGAAAAAATGGTGGAGATTACAGGAGACATAGACTTTGCCGACCATTTGGAACGCATTGCTTTTAATGCTTTACCAGCCCAAATATCCGATGACTTTATGACTAAGCAATATTTCCAGCAACCGAATCAGGTGATGGTAACACGCCATCGTCGCAACTTCGACCAGGATCATGAAGGGACAGACCTTGCTTTTGGCACTCTGACTGGATACCCATGTTGTTTTTCGAATATGCACCAAGGTTGGCCAAAATTTACACAGCACCTATGGTATGCCACACCTGATAACGGCATTGCAGCCATTGTCTATTCTCCGTCGGAAGTAACAGCCAATGTGGGTGATAATGTACCGGTGGTTATCAGTGAAGATACTTACTATCCGATGGATCATCAGATAACTTTTACCATTAAAGAGGTGAGAAATAAGGTGAAACAAGTGAAATTTCCATTTCACCTGCGTGTTCCGAAGTGGTGCAAGCAAGCTGAAATACGGGTAAATGGAAAGATGGAGCAAACTGTCAAAGGTGGGAAAATAGCTATCGTAGACCGTATATGGAAGCGGAATGATAAGATTGAACTGTATCTGCCCATGGAGGTCTTTACTAGCACTTGGTATGAAAACGCAGTATCTATTGAAAGAGGTCCGTTGGTATATGCCCTGAAAATGGAAGAAAATTGGGAAAAGAAAGAGTTTAAGGATAGTTGGTATGGTTCTTATTATTATCAGGTGACTTCTTCGGATCCATGGAACTACGGATTGGTGGATTTTGACCGTAACAGAATGAACGAGGTGGCCCAAGTAAGTATCAATAGCCAAAAACAGCAATTGGACTTTCCTTGGAATCAGGAAAATGCACCGGTTGAAATAAAGATGAAGGCTCGTCTTATCCCTACTTGGACAGTATATAATGAAATGGCAGGGCCCCAGCCTTTCTCTTTCTGTGGCAGTGCCGAAGGAGGAGAACAAGAAATCACGCTGATACCCTACGGTTGTACAACCCTGCGTATTTCAGAATTTCCAGTTGTTGGGAAATGATGTTTCCGAGGTATGGGGGGAACGGTGTGTTTGTTTTGTGACAAACTTGTTTCAGAATTCTGCCATGTCCGGAATGTGGACGGTTATGTCACGGATTTATAGTTGGCTTTTAACCTTACTGTCTATTTTTGCAATCGTTTTTAATAGGGTTTATATATTATAAAGAAGACTCCTGCGACGGAGTGAAAAACAAGTCGAACAATTTAATGCCGTAGAAAAAAGATGAAAAATTCCAAGAAAGCACTCCTCTGCCTATTGTCATGCGCCTTGGCAGTAACCGGATGCAAGACACAGAAAGAACCGGCTGTAGCAGACAACGAAATGCTGGTCAGATCTACACAAACACTTGATTCCTTATATGCTCACTATTCCGCACCGGGCACTTGTCTGTTGCGTGAGAATTATCCTTCGGACGTGGAAGGCTATACCGCTACTTATCTGGCTTCCGAGGAACAGAAGAACCGTCCCAATCTCTACTCTTATTTGTGGCCTTATTCCGGTACCTTCTCCGCAGTGAATGCGTTGATGGAGGCCACTAAAGATAACAAGAAAGATTTCGGGAACTATCAGAAGTTGCTTGATGAGAAGGTGCTTCCGGGACTTGCTGAATATTTCGATACTCGTCGTATGCCCGAAGCGTATGCTTCTTACATCAAGGACGCTCCGTTGTCCGACCGCTTTTACGATGACAACGTGTGGCTCGGCATTGACTTCACAGACGTCTATCTGATGACTAGCCAAGAGAACTATCTGCAGAGCGCCAAGCTTATCTGGAAGTTTATAGAAAGCGGTATGGACGATTGTTTGGGAGGAGGTATCTATTGGTGCGAACAGAAGAAGGAATCAAAGAACACTTGTTCCAACGCCCCTGGTTCCGTCTTTGCCCTGAAACTTTTCAAGGCTACGCAAGACAGCTCCTATTTTGAGAAAGGGAAGAGTTTGTACGAGTGGACTAAAGCAACATTGCAGGACACAACAGACTGCCTTTACTTCGACAACATGCGTTTGGACGGTGAGATAGGACGTGCCAAATTTGCCTATAACAGCGGTCAGATGATGCAGTCGGCTGCTTTGCTCTATCAGCTTACCGGTAATGGGCAGTATCTGAAGGATGCGCAAGCGATTGCTGCCGCTTGCCATAATTATTTCTTCATGGAATTCACCCCCGGACAGGGAGAACCGTTCCGTATGCTGAAGAAGGGCGATGTGTGGTTCACCGCCGTTATGTTGCGTGGTTTTATAGAGCTCTATCAGGTGGACGGTAACAAGGTTTATCTTGATTCCTTTGCCCGCAGTCTGGACTATGCTTGGACGCATGCCCGTGAAGATAACGGCCTTTTCAATACTGATTTCACCGGCAAGAGCTGCGACAATCGTAAATGGCTGCTGACACAAGCCGCCATGGTAGAGATGTACGCGCGTTTGGCCGTGTTCGCTAATCAGTCTTTATAATTAAAACGAATCAGACCAAATGAAAAAGAGAAACATTACCTTGTGCGCTGTTGCCATGCTCTGTATGCAAGGCTATGCTAAGGCAGACACTTTTACCCTGAAAGGTGACAACACTTGTGTGGAGAACTATGCTCAGATGACTGCTGCTTACAAGAGCAATCGTCCAAAAATGAAGAAACGCCTTTTCACCTCAAAAGCGGTGGAAGCTGAGATTCTTCGCGTGAAGAAACTGCTTACCAATCCTAAGTTGGCGTGGATGTTTGAGAATTGCTTTCCTAATACGCTTGACACTACTGTACACTTTCGCATGCTGGACGGTAAACCCGATACTTTTGTTTATACCGGTGACATCCATGCTATGTGGCTGCGTGACTCCGGTGCGCAGGTGTGGCCATATGTGCAGTTAGCTAACAATGATGCGCAATTGAAAGAGATGCTCGAAGGTGTCATTCGCCGTCAGTTCCTTTGCATCAACATTGATCCGTACGCCAATGCTTTCAACGACGGACCTACGGGTGGCAACTGGATGACTGACTTGACAGATATGAAGCCCGAACTGCACGAGCGCAAATGGGAGATAGACTCTCTTTGTTACCCGCTTCGTCTGGCTTACCAGTATTGGAAAGTAACTGGTGACAGCAGTATCTTCGACGGTGAATGGATGAAGGCAATTACTGCTATCCTGAAGACTTTCAAGGAACAGCAGCGTAAGGACGACGCGAAAGGCCCGTACAGATTCCAGCGTAAGACGGAACGTGCTCTTGATGCGCTGAATAACGACGGCTTGGGTGCTCCGGTCAAACCGGTGGGACTGATTGTTTCCGCTTTCCGCCCATCGGACGATGCCACTACGCTTCAGTACCTGGTCCCTTCCAACTTTTTCGCTGTCTCTTCTTTGAGAAAGGCTGCTGAAATTCTGACGGAAGTAAACAAGGAAACATCCTTGGCCAAAGAATGCACCGATTTGGCAGCCGAAGTGGAGGCAGCCCTGAAGAAATATGCCACTTACAATCATCCTGAGTTTGGGACAATCTATGCATTTGAAGTAGATGGATTCGGCAATCATCTGTTAATGGACGATGCCAATGTACCCAGCCTTCTTGCTATGCCTTATTTGGGTGATGTGGACGTAAACGATCCTATCTATCAGAATACACGCCGCTTTGTGTGGAGTGGCAGCAACCCTTACTTTTTTAAAGGTAAAGCCGGTGAAGGTATCGGAGGTCCGCACATTGGTTATGATATGGTATGGCCTATGAGTATCATGATGAAGGCATTCACCAGCCAGAATGATGAGGAGATAAAGATTTGTATCAAAATGCTGATGGATACGGATGCCGGTACGGGATTCATGCACGAGTCTTTCCACAAGGATGACCCCACTAACTTTACCCGTGCATGGTTTGCTTGGCAGAACACGCTGTTTGGAGAATTGATTCTGAAATTAGTGAACGAGGGTAAAGTGGATTTGCTGAACAGCTTGTAAAAATAGGAATTATTTAAAATCAATAAAGTGCGCTGGAAGGAGGATTAGGATACAAATTGCATGAATTGGTTGTTCGTTGGTATTATTTGTGTTCTTTTCCTTTTTTTATCGTGATTTATTATAATGTTTAATCTTAAAGAATATGAAAAAGAATCGAGTGTACACAGTAAATTCATTGCTGGCTCGGATAAGTGGGAACTATAAGTTCTGGCTTATTGCCTTGCCTGCTGTGACTATGCTGGCGCAGGCTCCTGCGGTTTATGCACATGCGGAGACTATTACTGTGGTGCAGCAAAACAATGCCACGGTGAGAGGTTCCGTTAAGGATGCCACAGGTGAAAGCCTGATTGGAGTGAGTGTTACTGTTAAGGGTAAAGAAGGTGTGGGTACCATTACAGATGTGGATGGAAACTATTCCATTGTTTGTAGTGCCCAAGATGTTCTCGTCTTTTCCTATGTGGGATATGCCACTCAGGAAATTGCTGTGAAAAATCAAAAACAATTGAATGTTGTCTTAAAGGAGGATACCAAGGTGCTGGATGAAGTTATTGTCATCGGTTATGGTACTACTACCCGCAAGAGTGCCGTAGGTGCTGTAGACCAGGTAAAGGCTTCCATGATCGAAGACCGTCCCGTGGCTAACATGACAGATGCTTTGCAAGGGGCTGCGCCCAACGTGGTTATCCAGCAGCGCAGTAGCAATCCTAATGATCGTAAGACTAACTTTAATATCCGTGGTATCAGCACTGTGAATGACAATAGTCCGCTTTTTGTCATAGACGGATTGGTAGCTGATGGCGGTAGTTTCGATAAATTGAATCCCAATGATATTGAGAACATTTCCATCTTGAAAGATGCCGGTACAGCTGCTATTTATGGTTCACGTTCTTCCAATGGTGTAGTTTTGGTTACTACTAAGAAAGGTAAGAAGAACCAGCGTGCGACAGTTCGGTTAAGTGGTATGATGGGATGGCAGAATCCGGATATCTTGTTTTCTCCGGTGAAAGGCTATCAGAACGCTACTTTGCGCAATTTAGCTGCCACCAATGCTGGAGAGGCTCCTTTGTATACACCCGATCAAATCCGTGACCTGGCTGCCCATCAAAATGAAGAAAGCTGGTTTTTTGATCAGATAGTCCGCACAGCCTTACAGCAGAATTACAATCTAAGCGTATCTGGAGGTAGTGATAAAACTACTTACATGGTGTCCATGGGTTATTATGACCAGGAAAGTAATTATGTGGGCAACAGTGATTTTGGCGTGCAGCGTTATAATTTTCGTACCAATGTTAGCACGGAAGTGGGACGTTTGAAACTGAATGCTATTTTGGCTTATACACGTAATAATAGTGTAAGTACCACCGGTGGGAGTTTGGAAGTGGATGCCGCCCGTGTACCTACTTATTATTATTACAAAATGAAATCGGAAGATGGAAGATATTTGTTAAATGATGTATTGACTGAATTTAACCCATTGGGAGCATTGGAAGCTGGTGGCCGTAACAAGTATCGTAACAATTATCTGAACGCTAATGTCAATGCTGAATTCCGGCTTATTGACGGATTGAAGTTGCGTGGAGTGTTGGGTGCGGATGTGATAAACGACATGCGTTCTACCCGCAATTTGGGCGTATCCTATTACTTGAATGAAGAGGCTACCGAACCACGTCCAGTGAAAGATACTGACTATCGGACCAGTAACTGGAATCATACGGCTTACCTTATTAATAGCCAACTTTTGTTGGATTACAACAAGACATTCGGTAAACACAATGTCAGCGGGCTTTTTGGAGTAACCAATGAATCGTTTACTTCGTCTAGCAATGAGATTGAGAAGAAGGGGGTAGATCCCGACTTGGGTATCGGTACAGACATTACCAATAGTACTGTGGGAAACATCACAGGAAAAACATTTGTAGATGAATCCAACCGTACCAGTCTGACTTCTCTGTTGGGACGTGTGGGGTATTCTTACGCTGACAGATATTATACAGAATTCAGCTTCCGTTATGACGCTTCTTCCAAGTTTCATAAAGACTACCGATGGGGTTTCTTCCCCTCTGTTTCATTAGGCTGGCGTTTGAGCGAGGAGAACTTTATGCAGGCTTACAAGGAACGTGTGGGTGACTTGAAACTGCGTACTTCTTTTGGTATCTTGGGTAACCAGTCTATTGGTACTTATGACCGTTTTACTGTTTACGAACTGTACAACAACTCTTACGCATATAATAACCAGACAGTATCAGGCGCAGGTTTTAAGTTAGGTAAGGATAATTTGACTTGGGAAAAGACCAAAACCTTCAACGTGGGTGTAGACGCTTCGTTCTTCAATAACGCTTTGAATGTGACGTTCGACTATTTCTACAAGCGTACGAGCGACATTTTAATGAAGCCCCTTGTGCCTTCGGTATTCGGTACGGATATGGCGATGGACAACATTGGTGAGATGCAGAATCAAGGTTGGGACCTCTCTATCAACTATCGTTTGAAAACGGGAGCCGCAAATCATAACTTCAACTTCAATCTTGGTGACTCTTGGAATGAAGTGCTGAAGTACCCTGGTCACGAAAGAATCTCACAAATAGAGGAGTTGAGCCGTATCACCCGTGAAGGATGTCCGTTGGAGTCTTACTACGGTTACAAGATGGACGGCTTTTTCCAAAGCTACGAGGAGATTGAGGCATCGGCTATTCCTGTAGGTGGAAAGGTACAGCCGGGTGACGTGAAGTTTGTAGACCGTAACGAAGATGGTGTCATCGACTCGAAGGATAAGTTTATCTTGGGTAATGCCTTCCCTCGTCTTACTTTCGGTTTCAACTACAATGTAGAATGGAAAGGATTCGATTTCGGTATGTTCTGGCAGGGTGTGGGCAAGCGTGACATGATGCTTCGTGGTGAATTGATTGAACCGTTCCACGCCAATTACTCTTATAATATCTATAAGCATCAACTGGATTTCTGGACTCCTACCAACACCGATGCACGTTGGCCGAGACTTACTGCTCCGGGTTCTACTTCCAACAGAAACAACTACGGAAACGGACAAGGTTCCGACCTATTCTTGATGGATGGAAAATACCTGCGTCTGAAGAACTTGCAGATTGGTTACACATTCCCTAAAACATGGAGCCGCAAGGTGGGTATGGAAAAGGCACGTATCTATGTCAACGGACAAAACTTGCTGACTTTCAGTAATAACTCGTTTATTGACCCTGAATCTTCTGAGTTCGACTCTAAGATGGGTAATAGTGGCGCCAATTCTGGTAGAAACTACCCGACGCTCCGTTACTATGGTTTCGGTATAGACATTGAATTCTAAAAACAACAGATAACTATGAGACTAAGAAAATATATAGCTTTTGCCGGAATGGCTGTTCTGATGCTTTGCAGTTGCAACGAGATGGAGAACGCACCGACAAACAAATTTACGGATAACTCTTATTGGACTTCCACCACCAAAGCCCAGTATGTGGTGAACATGGCTTACAGCCAGATGTACAATGCAGGCCGTATGTGGAGCGATGAAAGTTTGAGTGACAATGCTTACGACGGTCGCAGTGTGGACGACCAACGTGCCATTCGCAAAGGTATGGCTACTCCCTCGCTCGACATCTTCAAGAATGAATGGAAAGACCTTTACGGAGGCATAAAGACCTGCCACGTGTTCCTTGAAAAGGTGGATCTGGTACCCAACATGGACGCATCTGTTAAAGCACGTATGATTGCCGAGATACGCTATATCCGTGCAAGCCTCTACTTCCGTCTGACTAACCTTTATGGTGCAGTACCTTTCTTTACGGAGGACATCACGCTGGAAGAATCGCGGAGTGTAAGTCGTACAGACCGCGAAACCATTATCAGCTTCATTCACCAAGAATTGGAAGACATCAAGGATGCGCTTCCCACTCGCGACCAATTGCCCGAAGAAGACAAGGGCAAAATTACTAAAGGTGCCGTTTGTGCTTTGCAGGCTCGTGTCTACTTGATGGATAGCGACTGGAACAATGTGATGCTTTATTGCGACAATCTGATGAACAAACAGGGCGAATATGGTACTTATGCCTTATTTCCTGATTATGCCGGGCTTTTTGATGAAGCCAATGAGTATAATGAAGAGATTATCATGGACCGTTCTTATGTACCCAATTTGATTACTTGGGGTGAGATGGTAGACATGATTCCTTTGTCAAGAGGCGGACGTGCCGTGAACCGTGTGCCGCAGCAATCGTTGGTAGACACTTATCTGATGCTTAGTGGAAAGACTATCAGTGAAGCCGGGACAGATTATAACCCTGCTTATCCTTACGACAACCGTGACCCACGTCTCACCGCTACTATCATTTATGATGGCTATGACTGGAGTGGCAATGTGGACGATGGCAGTAAAGACGTAGTCATCAACATTCGTCCGGGTTCGGGAACCGATGCCTACGATGGTGGTGGAAACGGCACTTCTACCGGTTATTTCACCCGTAAGTATTATAATCCGCAGGCTCCCGGTGACCAGAATTCCGGTATGAATATCATCACTATGCGCTATGCTGACATCTTGCTGATGTATGCTGAGGCTGTTCACGAAACAAGCGGTATGACTGAAGAGGTATGGAACAAGACCATCCGTCCCATCCGCGAACGTGCCGGATTTACTGCCGATGCAGCCTTGAACTTTCCTGCCGGAAAGAGCAAGGAAGAGATGAGGCAGATTATTCGCGACGAACGTCGTGTAGAAATGGCGATGGAAGGTTTGCGCTGGTATGATATTAAGCGTTGGAAGGCTGGTAACGAATACTTGTCGGGCAAGGTGCGCGGTGCAAGCTTCGTGGACGAGAACAAGCTTGACACTCGCAAGTTCGAAGAGGCAAGAGATTATCTTTGGGCAGTTCCTATCAGTGAAATCAATTTGAATCCCAATCTGGCGCCTAACAATCCGGGATATGGAAATTAACGTGTATCTAAACTCATTAAAAACAATAGAACAATGAAAACAATATTCTCAACAATAGCTCTTTTTTCGGCAGTCCTCTTTGCTACGTCTTGTACGGAAGACATGGAATACAAGGATTCCAAAGTTTCCTCAGTAAATCAGTTGTATGAACCCACTGACGGCAAGGAAGTAGTCTTGCAATCGTCGGCCAGCGCCAGCCTGTTCTTTGAATGGGAGTCGGCCAAGGCTGAAGATAGCGGTGCCCCTCTTTATGAAGTGGTATTCGATAAAGAAGGTGGAGATTTTTCTAAGCCTATTTACAAAGTGCTTTCTGACAATGGCGGTTCTTTGAGCTATGCTACCATCAGCCACAAGACATTGAACAAGGTTGGTGCGGCTGCCGGATTGAACAGTGGTGAGACGGGTACACTTGTTTGGACAGTAATGGCTTCCAGAGGTTTGAATTCTGTAATGGCAAAGGAAAGCAAGAAGCTCACCATCACTCGCTTGGTGGGATTTGAAGAGATTCCGGCACAGCTTTACTTGACCGGAAGTGCTACTGAAGGTGGTATGGATGCTTCTAAGGCTGTGGCGTGTGCTTCACCCGAAAAGGATAAGTTCGAAGTCTTTACGAAGTTGGAAGGCGGAAAGACTTACAAACTGGTAGATAGAGCAGCCGAAGGTGCCAAGGTGTTTTATATCAATGGCAATAAGATTATGGAAGGCGAAGGCGAGACAACCGTAGAAAAGACGGGAGTTTACCGCATTGAGATGGATTTCTCCATTGCATCTGTAACCGTCAGGGAAGTAAGTAAGATGGAATTCTACTTCTGTCCGAGTGGTGCCGCAACTTTTGAATTGCCTTATGTTGGAAACGGTGTGTTCTGCGGTCAGGATAAAATTGAGTTCAAGCAAGAAGGATGGGGGCGCGACCAACGCTATAAGTTCTTGATGACTTATGCTGATGGTAGTATACAGTATTGGGGAACCAAGAATACTACAGACTCTAATCCTGGTGCGGCTACTCCCGAAGATCCTTATTTCTACATTATGGAGACTCCTGATAACCAATGGGATCAGAAGTGGAAACTGAACAATGAATTCGATGGTGCGGCCGATGGCCACAATCCGGGTGCCATCACCAAGATTAGTGTGATATTCAATGTGGAGAACTATACTCATAAAGTGGAATTGGCCAACTAATTTAAGGAGAGATTATGAAAAAAATATTATTTTGTCTGCCCCTGCTTCTTTTGGCACTTCAATCGTGCGAGATAGAAGATGAGTATATGTATGATAAGGGGCTTTACACCATAGATTGGGATGCGGCTGCCGACAGCAGTTCTGTGACCCTGATAGATCGTTTCTGGAATACGGAAGAGAATTATTTCAACTACGGGAATGACGGTTCAATCAAGGATTTCCATTATTGGCCGCAGGCTCATGCTATGGATGTGATGATAGATGCTTACAATCGTACCGGAGATAGCAAGTACAGCGACTTGTTCGACAAATGGTATGTCGGTATCAAGGCAAAGAACGGTGGCAGTTATTGGAACAACTTTTATGATGATATGGAGTGGATTGCTCTCACCATGATTCGCTTGTACGAAGTTACTGATGAAAACAAGTATCTGGAAACTTCTCAAGAGATGTGGAATGAAATCAAGACCGGTTGGAACGATTACGCAGGTGGTGGCATTGCTTGGACTCACGACCGGCTATGGAGCAAAAATGCTTGTTCCAACGGTCCTGCTGCTTTGATTGCTGCTCGTCTTTACCGTATTAACGGGAATCAGGAGGATTTGGATTGGGCTGTCAATATTTATAAATGGGAGCGTGAAAATTTATTTAACCCTGCTACCGGCGCCATCTATGATAATGTGAACGGTGAAACGGGTGAGTTGAGTACACTTTCTCTTTCTTATAACCAAGGTACATTCTTGGGTGCTGCTTACGAACTGTATAAGATCACAGGAGAAGAGTCCTATTTGAAAGATGCTCGTAAGGCTGCCAATTTCGGTATCAGTAATAGCAGCATGATAGATACTGGAAACAATTTACTTCGTGATGAAGGCGATGGTGACGGAGGTTTGTTTAAGGGTATTTTCATGCGTTATTATGTGCAGTTGATTATGGAACCGAATTTGGACCCCATATATAAGAAGAAATTCATCACTTTCTTTAACAATAATGCTGAAATCTTGTGGCGAAAGGGAATCAATAAACTTGATTTGCTGTATAATACTAACTGGGCAATGAACAATAGCGGTAACAACCATTTGACTACGCAGACAAGTGGTTGTACTTTGATTGAAGCCAAAGCTCTCTTTGAAAAGAGCCTGAAATAAGTTAGCAATTAAAAGTGTGTCGAAACTCAATCTGGTTATTGGGTTTCGGCACATTTTTTTTTAGAGCCAGTTTTAATTGGCAGTTATTTTGGAAATAATGTTTTTAGAGACAACAGTTTTTTATATAAAATAAACACAAAAGATGAAACAGAATCAATATTTATTTCTACTGTTCGCCCTGATTGTTCTGACGGGCTGTGGCGGTACGCAGAAGAAATTAACCGAATATGTCAATCCTTTCTTGGGTACGGCTACTTTGTGGGAGCCTGAGGACTTAGGGTATACGCGCAAAATAAAGTCACGTACATGGGGTGCGGAAACTTATCCGGGTGCTACCTTGCCCAACGCAATGGTGCAGCTCAGCCCCGTTACACAGTTTCGTAGCGGTGCGGGCTATCAATATGAGGACACTGTGATTTATGGTTTTTCACATACTGCTAAAGGGCATTGGAACTTGTTGCATGTCCCCATGTTGCCAGTGGTGGGAACTATCGCTCCGGGTAATTATTGCTCCGGGTTTAGTCACGAGAAGGAATCTGCGCATCCGGGGTATTACCAAGTTTATCTGGAACGCTATAAAGTGAACGCCGAGTTGACCAGTACCTTGCGTTGTGCCTACCATAAATATACTTTCGGCAAGGGCGACGATAAGTCATTATTGGTAGACATCCGCCGTTCTAATAATGATGTCCGTGATTGGAAGATTGAGAAGGTTGACGATAATACGTTCACGGGTTATCAAGATGGCGATGGTAAAATCTACTTTTACGCTAAGACCAACTATAAAATAGGCCAAGTGGAAATGGTAAAAGACGACAAACATGAGGTGGCTGTGCTGCGTTTTATCGACAGCAAAGGTGTTGAACCTTTGGAAGTGAAGGCTGGTTTCTCGTTTGTGAGTATAGAGAATGCTCAAATGAATTTGAAGGCCGAAATGTTGAACAAAAGTTTTGCACAAGTGGCAGAAGAAGCCGATGCGGCTTGGGAAGCACTCCTCTCCAAGATTCAAGTTGCAGGTGGCACGGAACGTGAAAAGAGATTGTTTTATTCTACTTTCTTCCATGCTTTTAAATGGCCGGCTTTGCGTAGCGATGTGAATCATGAATATACTGATGTCCGTGGCGAAGTAGTGAATAACGGCTTCCACTATTACACTGACCCTTCTTTTTGGGACGATTATCGCAACAAACTGGTACTCATAGGTATGATTTCTCCCGATGTGACTACTGACATCATTAGGTCTATTATTGACAAAGGCGAGAAGCGTGACGGCTACATGCCCACCTTCTTCCATGGTGATCACGCTTCCACTTTTATTTCTGGTTCTTGGTTGCGTGGTTTGCATGATTTCGATCTGGAGCGTGCTTATAAGTTGATTCTGAAAAATGCTACGGTGCCCGGTAAAGGAGGACGTCGCTATTTGGATGAGTATATGGAGCGAGGTTGGATTGCTGAAAAAGACACAGTGAATGTACCCACATGGGACGAATACAAAGGGGCTGTGACCAAGACCCAGGAATATGCTTACGATGACTATGCCGTAGCCTTGGTAGCCAAGGAGCTGGGAGATGAAGCCAACTACAAGCTGATGATGGAACGCTCCAACAACTACAAGACGCTATTCGACCCCTCTACCGGCTTTTGGAGAGGTAAGATTGACGATGGTAGCTGGATTCAGGATTTCGATCCGTATTATCCCTATTACCAGTACATGTACCGTGAGGCCAATGCATGGAACGCCCTCTTCTTCGCCCCCCACGACCCCGAAGGCATGATTAAGCTCTATCCCAGTAAAGAGGCGGTGGAGGCTAAACTGGATTCCTTATTCAGCGAACCGTGGAGAGGTTACGAGGCCCACAACCTGACCGGATTCATCGGAAACTATTGTCACGGAAACCAGCCGGGACACAGCATTCCTTACACCTATTATTTCATAGACAAACAAGAGAAAGCCCAATGCATTCTCGACAGCCTGATGAACCACTACTATGACATGGGTGCCGACAAGCTGGCTTATGCAGGGATGGATGATGCCGGCGAGATGTCTTCGTGGTATGTGCTCAATGCTATTGGACTTTACACTTATTCGCCTGCCGATCCTGAATATATTGTTACTGTTCCCTTGTTCGATAAAGTGACGTTCAATCTGAATGGTCGTCCCTTTACGATTGTGAAGAAAGGAAGCGGCAAGAAGATTATTGACATTACTTATGACGGTAAAAAGATTGACGGTTACTTTATCACCCATGACCAACTGAGGGAGGGCAAGGAACTGGTGATTACTACGGAATAGATAAACAATGGAGTTATGAAAAGAAATATACTGCTTCTATTCACATTCTTTGCTTGCATTACTGTACAAGGGCAGACTCCGGTTCGTTTGGTTGATCTGAGGAGCGAACATCTTGACAGACCTATAGGTTTGGATAATCCCGTTCCACGCCTTTCTTGGCGGATGGAAGATGGTAGGCAGGGAGCTGTGCAGACTTCCTGGCGGATTGTGGTAGACGAAGACTCGTTGAATGTGGTCAATGGCTGTGGCAGGATGTGGGATAGTGGAAAGAACGATTCCCGTAATCTGCTTGTGGCCTATGCGGGCAAAAAACTGCAGCCTTTCACTAGATATTATTGGAAAGTAATCTGCAGCGACATGGAATATAAGGAGACTGCTTCTCCTGTCTCTTACTTTGAAACGGGCATGATGGGGATGCAACATTGGCAAGGTGCTTGGATTGGCGATGGCAAGGATATTCATTATGGGCCTGCCCCTTACTTCCGAAAAGAGTTCAAGACCGGCAAAAAGGTAAAGTCAGCGCGTGCTTATATTGCCGCTGCTGGACTATATGAGCTTTACATCAATGGCGAGAAGATAGGAGACCACTGCCTTGCCCCTCTCTATACCCGCTTTGATCGCCGCAACTTGTATGTGGCTTATGATGTGACTTCACAATTACAGAATGGTGACAACGCTATTGGCGTACTTTTGGGTAACGGCTGGTATAACCATCAATCCAAAGCAGTGTGGGACTTCGACCGTGCCCCTTGGCGCAACCGTCCCACTTTCTGTCTGGACTTGCGCATTACCTACACCGATGGAAGCGTGGAGACTATTCCCACCGATCTCAGTTGGCGGACAGCGTCGGGTGCAATCACTTTTAATAGTATCTATACTGGCGAGCACTACGATGCACGTCTGGAGCAGAAAGGATGGAGCACTCCGGAATTCGATGATTCCAAGTGGCGCGGAGTAGCCTATCGGAGTGTACCTTCTTCCAATGTCACTGCCCAGCAAGTACATCCCATCCGTAATGTAAAGATTTTCCCCGCCGTCTCTTTCCGCAAAGTGGACGAGAAAACATACATCTATGATTTCGGGCAAAATATGTCCGGTGTGACTTGTATTCATGTTTCGGGTGAACGGGGAACGGAGGTCAGAATCAAACATGGCGAACGCTTACATCCAAATGGCCGCCTCGATCTCTCGAACATTGATGTCTACTTTCGAGGCGATAAGGAGAAAGACCCTTTTCAGACGGACATTCTCATTCTGAGTGGAGAAGAGGATGAGTTCATGCCCCGATTTAATTACAAGGGATTTCGTTATGTGGAGGTAGTGGCAGATAAGCCTATTGAGCTTGACCAAAACAGCTTGATTGCTTACTTCATGCACAGTGATGTGCCGGCAGTAGGTAGCTTGGAATCTTCGAGCCCACTGATAGGCAAGCTGCTCCATGCTGCCAATCACTCTTACCTTTCCAATCTGATGGGCTACCCCACCGATTGCCCTCAGCGCGAGAAGAACGGTTGGACTGGTGACGGTCATTTTGCCATTGAGGCAGCATTTTATAACTTTGATGGAATTACCGTTTACGAAAAATGGTTGGCCGACCATCGTGACGAACAGCAGCCCAACGGAGTGCTGCCCGATATTATTCCAACTGGTGGATGGGGATATGGTACAGACAACGGGCTGGACTGGACTAGTACTATTGCCATCATCCCTTGGAATATCTACCTCTTCTACGGTGATAGCAAGCCCTTGAGCGATTGTTACGAGAGCATCAAACGTTATGTGGATTATGTGGAGCGTATCTCTAACAATCATCTCACTACGTGGGGGCGCGGAGACTGGGTGCCGGTGAAGTCAAAATCCAATAAAGAGCTGACTTCCTCGGTCTACTTTTATGTAGATACCAAGATTTTGGCCGCTGCTGCCAAACTCTTCGGCAAACAGGCCGATTACGAATATTATAATGCCTTGTCGGAGGAGATAAAGCAAGCTGTCAATGATAAGTTCCTGAATCGAGAAACAGGCATCTATGCCGAAGGTTCACAAACCGAATTGAGTGTTCCCTTGCAATGGAAGATTGTGCCCGAAGAGTTGATAGGAAAAGTGGCAGCTAACTTGGCACATAAGGTAGAGGAGGACGGTTTTCACTTGGATGTGGGTGTATTAGGAGCTAAAGCTATTCTGAATGCACTCAGCGAAAATGGTTATGCTGAAACAGCTTATAAGGTGGCTGTACAGGACACTTATCCTTCATGGGGTTGGTGGATGGTGAACGGTGCCACTACGCTGCTCGAGAACTGGGATTTGCAGGCTACTCGTGACATCTCGGACAATCATATGATGTTCGGTGAAATAGGTGCTTGGTTCTACAAGGGGCTGGGAGGTATTTTCCCTGATCCCGTGCAACCTGGTTTTCAAAACATTCTGCTCCGTCCCCATTTCATAAAGGGATTGAAACGGTTTGAAGCTCGTCATCGGTCGCCTTACGGTGAAATTGTTTCTCGCTGGGAATGGAAAGGGAAATGTGTGCATTATGAAGTTACAGTGCCCGCTAACAGTACAGCTACACTCACTTTACCTGACAAGGCCGAGAATGTACGGGTGGTGGAACTGGCGGCAGGAAGATATGAGTTTATTGTAAAGTGACCCTGTACTTTTCATTTATGCTTGCAAATATGTAATTAGCGGGTTTGCCACGTTGTTGTGGCATAACTCGCTAATTTTTATAGTCGGTATGTTAAGGGATGGCTTTTTCATTCTTATAGCCTGATCTTTCCCTCCAACCGTATATCTTCCGATGAAGCCCCTATCAGCAGCTTCACCGTTCCGGGTTCTACAACGAACATCTGCTTTCCTTCGTTCCAATAGCCGAGCTCTTCTTTGGGCACGGTAAGCGTCACTTTCCGGGTTTCGCCGGCCTTGATGGGGATACGCCTGAAGGCGCGCAACTGCTTGGAAGGACGTTCCACTTTGGATTCCGGATAGCTGGCATAGAGCTGCACGACTTCTTCCCCGTCGCGTCCGCTGGTATTCTTCACTGATACCGTCACGCGGATGTTCTTCTTGTCTTGCTTGAAGGATTCAATCTTCTCGTATGCAAAGTCGGAATAGCTCAGACCATAGCCGAAAGGATAGAGCACCGGGCCCTGGTGGTACATATACGTGCGTCCGTTGCGGATGTCGTAGTCCATCATGTCGGGTAGGTCAGTGATGTCTTTCACCCACGTCTGTACGGTACGTCCGGCTGGATTCACCTTGCCGAAGAGTACGTCGGCCAGTCCGTTGCCCTGCTCCTGACTGCAGTGGGTGATGTGGACGATGGCAGGCACGTGCTCCTGGCTCCAGTTGATGGTGTAGGGGAAGCTGCTGACGAGCACCAGTATGGTATTGGGATTGGCCTTGAGCACCAGCTTCACCAAGTCTTCATCGGGCAGCATCAGCGATTTGCGGTCCACGGCTTCGCGGCCGTCACTGGGGACGGGAGAGAACTTCCAGTCCGCACGCGTGCCGTAAGGATGGTTTCCTACACACACGATGGCAACGTCGGCGGCTGCAGCAGCCTTTTCTGCCTGGCCCATGCGGTTGTCTTCGGCGTGGATGATTTCGGTTCCTTCTTTCACAGCATTGCGTATGCCACTCAGAATCGTTGTTTCGTAAGGCGGGGTACCACTATACCAATCTTGCACGATTTTGTCCGAATACGGGCCTATAACGGCTATTTTACGCAGCTTTCCGGCATCGAGTGGCAGGAGTTTTTTGTTTTTCAATAACACCACGGACTTGGCGGTGACTTCCCGTGCCAGCCTGCGGGCTTCTGCTGTCATGAAAGGCGGTGTCTCCGTACTGTTCTTTCCGATAGAGAGATAAGGGTTACGGGAGTTGTCCCCGTCCAGCAAGCCGAGCTTGAGGGCGACGAAGATGTTCCCGCGGATAGCCTTGTCGATGTCGACTTCGGTCAGTAATCCCTTTTCCAGAGCTTCCTTGACGTAAGGAACGTATGCGTCGAGAAATTGTCCTGTGGTGGCTTTTACTACGGCAGCGGCACCCTCCGCAAAGCTCGGAAAACTCTTGTGCGCTTCAATCAGCAGTTTCAGGGCACCGCCGTCCGTACAGATGATACCGTTGTTGCCCCACTGCTTGCGGGTAATCTCTTCGAGGCAGGGATGGATGGACATGGGGATGCCGTTCCAACTGTTGTAGGCGGCCATGAAGGCACGGCTGCCTCCCTCAGTGATACCTTTATAGAAAGGATAAGCGTAGTATTCATGGAACAGCCGCGTGTCGAAGTCGGAGGAAGTGCTGTCCCGTCCGTCCTCGTTACTATTAGCAAGGAAGTGTTTCATCAGAGAGGCAGTTTTCCAGTAGCGGGGATGATTGCCTTGCAGGCCGCGTACGCTGGCAATGGTGAGTTGGGCGGTGAGGAAAGCATCTTCTCCGAAACTCTCCTCGGTACGTCCCCAGCGCGGGTCGCGGGCAAGGTCGGCATTCGGAGCGCGCATCACGAGGGCATGACGCTTGTTGCCGGTGGTCTGCATGTAGTAGCGGGCTTCTTCAGCGGCTTGTTCCGCTACTTTCTGCACCAAATCGGTGTCCCATGTGGAGCCCAGACCGTAGGATTGGGGGAATATGGTGGTGGGGCAGTCTGTGGGGACTACTTTCCCGTCTTCCGTTCTTTGGCGTCCGCCCCACATGGCAGGCCCGCCGAGGGTCAGCCCGTGCAGTCCTTCGTAGTGTCCGCAACGGGGAATGTTGAGGCGGGGGACACCGAGGTCGGTGGAAAGAAGGTTTATCTTTTCATCCAATGTCAGGATGGAAAGAAGATGGTCCACGCGCTGTTCGTCGGTGAGCGTGGTATCTTGGAAGGCTTGTGTTTGTTGTGCGCTTGTCTGCAGGCAAAGCAGCAGAGAGAAAATGAGGAGTAGTGACTTGTTTCTCATGGTTCATTAGGGTTTAATGGATTCAATGTAGTGGGTTGTCATAGCAAACATTCTTGGTTGTTATCTCAATCTATACCTTTTGTCTGCACGAGATGTGCATCTCATGATGTACGAGATGTATATTTCATGCAACTTGAGATGCGCATCTCGTACATGAAAGGATAGGGGATTATGGGATGGACATTCGTTGCAACCGTCCGTCCTGCGGCAGGCAGAGCAACCCTTCGGCTTTCTTTTCGTCTGCCAGATACTTCTTCCACGTAATCTTGTCCCACTTCATCTGGTCTGTGCATTGTGCCACGGGGATATGGGGGATGGCCGAACCGTCCTTTACAAGAATGATGATGGGCAGGGTGCCGCACTCGATATGGTTCCATCCCGGAGCATACACCTTTCCGGTCTGGTAGTCTATCCATTTCTGCCGTCCGGGGAGGTAGACATCCCGTCCGCTGCCCTCTTCGAGCATGGGGGCCACGAGGAGATTGGAGCCGAACATGTACTCGTCCTCTACCAGCCATGCACCCGGGTCGTCGGGATACTCCAGCAGCA
>ERZ791724.429-NODE-429-length-34568-cov-4.257468_pt1 | contig 34568 bp, 21 predicted proteins | sample MGYA00510044_ERZ791724 | MGnify/ENA primary metagenome ERZ791724 (study PRJEB30046, sample SAMN00715140) | human gut metagenome | study: EMG produced TPA metagenomics assembly of the A metagenome-wide association study of gut microbiota in type 2... | reverse complement strand
TATTCCACTTAATGGAGAAACATTAGAATATTGATTGATACAAAACTGCACTCAGTGATGTGTGGGTGCAGTTTTGTATTAAAATTATTGATTCAGCTTATTACTAAGCAATGATGAAATGAAGAGAAAAGTACTTGGTATTTTCTCGGATGAAATATATAACAGCTTGAAAGAAGCAGAATAGAAAAATGCAGGTTGAAATATACCTGCTTTTTTTATACTTGAAATATACCACAATATATAGTATTTTATAAAATAGAGCAACCACAATATGGTGTATAGTTTTAAGCTGGAAGCGATAGAAATATTTTTGGTTAGTAAAACATCATAAATAAAAAGTTGTCCTATATGTCACAAAAGAAAGTATTACTATGGAGATATAAACAATGACAGGAGGTAAATTATATGACAGCAACAACAAGTGAATTATTAGATTCATATACAAAAATGTTGGATAGTGAATTTTATAAAAATCTAAAAGGTATAACAGCAGGAATAGAAGCACTACAAAAATCACTTATAGGAAGTGATTTACATAAGAAGATGCAAGCATGGCAAACTGTATTAAACGATCCAGAAAGTTCTATTAATAAATCCATGCGTATGTGGTCTGAATTTTCAATAAATATTGATTATGGAAAATTGACTGGATTACAGGCAGGATTACAACAATTAGCTGATCAGATGCCTAAAATAGACATGAGCTCATTTGCAGGCTTACAATCTCATTTAGGCGAATTATTGAATACAGATAATATAATTAATTCCAAATTTTCAGAGGTTATTGATTATGCATATGAAACAGCAAAAGAAATTGAAGAGCCAGATATTGGAAAGGAAGAATTAAAAAATAATATCATATAAGAAATTGATAATAAGGATGCTAAAAAATCTACCATAAGAAATAGTGAATTTCAAAAAGCTGTATGCAGAATGATATGTTTTATTTTGTTGACAGCTTGTACATATTTATATCAAGCTGGTGGGATTGAAAATGCATCAGTAAATGATTTTATCAATTATATAATGGCATATATAGTGCCCTCGCTGTTATCAAGTGGTTTATATAATAATGGTAGTATGATAGCAAATACATGCGTTGAAAAAAAGCTGACTTGAAAAAGTAAATTCTAGTGCAAGAGTAAATTCCATCGTGATTTAAATTTTGCTGGTTTAGCTAACTTGAAAAAGTAAATTCCAGTGCAGAAGTAAATTCCACACTCATTTAAAAGTTCTTGATTTTCTAAGAGTTTTATAAGCTCAAAACGCTTATTTCTGTTATAATAGGAGTAGCTTCTTGGAAAAAACTGATTTGATGGTATGACAAACGGACCACTGGAAGGTAGTGTGCGAGACTAAATTCCACCGGTCATGTGAGGAAAATGTGAAAGTTTAATTTCCAGTCCGACAGCAGATTTCTAAGTGGTTGTTAATGGTTGAAGCGAATCAGCTTAGGCGTTAGATTGACCAAATCAGGGTCAATGCGCTTAAGCTGAAATGCGTTTAGGGTTTCTTTTCCGAGTGTCTCTAATGCGGCGTCATAAGGCGTGCTTCCATTAAGACTTTCCCTTGGAGTGGAGTTGATGTGATTCACGATTAGATTCACATCCCATTGTGTCAAAAATTCAAAACTAGTTCCTTTGGGAAGCACCATGCGAAGCATGGTGTGAGCCTGCTCAAGACCTCCTTTTTGTCCGCTACGCATGGGATCACAATAGTAGATGCTGGTACGCTGAATTTCATCCAGTCCTGTTTCAAGAGCGACAGGATCTCCGAATTCTGAACCTCTGTCTGTCAAGATATATTCAAAGACAGATAAGAACTCATAGGTGCCCATACGTTTTTCTAAACGGTCAAAAATAAGCCGGACAGCGCCTTTAGTACAACGATTCAGGAGAAAGGCAAGGAACAGCTTTTCCTTAGTGAAGAAAAAGGTCAGTAACGTCTTGTTGGATTCTCTGGATGAGTGTACCGTATCCATTTCTACAAAAGAGGATAACTGCAGCTCACTAAAATCACTGAATAACCTTTTCTCGAAGACGGTTCTGTTTGTAATCTGTGTTTTATGGCACTTTCGTGGCTTGAAGCCGGGCTTACGTTTTAAATCAATGTTTCTGGCTGTAAACAGACCTTGATCCAGATAGGTGTACAAGGAACGGACTGACATATCCAGTTCTGGATGATTGGTAATGATTTGATATGGAGATTGTCCCTGCTCGATTAAAGGAGAAACAATGCCATCCTTTTTGCGTAATTCATGTTTTGTCATGTTTATACCGGCTCTGGAACCGGAAAGCTTTTCACGGTATTTTCTATCAGCAAAACGTGCATCGTATCTGTATTTCTGGGCGATGGTGCAATGATTTATCTTTTTTGTGCAGCCATTACAGACATAGGGCGCCTTATCCAGTCTTTTGCACTGTTCCTTCACAAAATCCTTGCAAGTTTGATTACAGGTGGGGCAGGAAGTGCATTTTACATCGCAGAGAATGATTTTTCCGCAGACATTGGTTTTCCGGCAATGGAAGCGATGAATACAAAAGTTATGGGCATTATAGAAAGTACCTTTGTGATACCAGTCGGATAGACGGTGAGCCCTTACTTCTTTGGAAATGGTTGTTGGATCCTTGCAAAGAAAGCGGGCAATGTTCTTAAAGGTTTCTCCCTTGTTCAGTTCGTTTTCGATATAGATACGGTCTTCAAGGGAAAGGTGCTTCTGGTTTCCTGGAATATATTTACTCATGGATATCCTTCTTTCTACTGCTGTCAGAAAGAAAGATAACCTTACCATTTTTATATGAAAGAGTAAACCTTTACTGTGCGGGAGTAAATTCCACCACCAAATGTGGTGGTGGAATTTAAAATTTCATTTTTGGGTTTTGGTAGGGCTGAATAAATTAAATTGTATTTTGGTGGCAAATCCGCTATACTATTCATATAGTATAGCGGATTATTTTTTGGTGGCTTTTGGCAAACTTTGAATTGTGTTTTAACGAGGAATCCAATATACTTGAGACTATAATAGTAATTTTTGATTGAGATAGAGGATATTTATATGATCAAGATAGAAAAATCAATATGTCATTGTGGAAAATGTGGCAGGGAATTTGAAGTAAAATGGGATGTTGATTATGTTAGTTCTTATGAGCGAAGCATGGGAGAAGAATATGAATATGAAGGTGAAGATACTTTCTATTGCCCAAATTGTGACAATGAAATTCAAGGTAAATTGTCTATATATGAGTATCCGGTAGGATGTTTTAATTACGAGCAGATAACAGATGTAGAGGATTCATTTGATACAAAGCAGAGTTACTTTAAAGAGCCAATGGTTGCGTTTTTTGATTTATAGGGGGAAAGATGAAAGTTAGAATAGATAATTGGGGACCGATAGAGCATTGTGAATATGATTTGGACAAAGATATGATTGTTGTATATGGTGATAACAATATAGGAAAATCATATGCAATGCAGTTAATATATTTATATTTAAAGAATATTATAAATTATGCAAAGAATATCGGAATGTACAGGCCTGTTTTTTATTCCAGAGAAAACACTGAGGTCGAAAAGTTTGTGATGGATTTTGCTATGGATGATAATCAGAATGAGGTCGACATTACAGATGAGATAATAAAGTGTATGGCCTCCAGATTGAAGACAGATATGGTTCAGGCATTAGATAATTCTTTGAGAAATACTTTTGGAACATATGATGATATTATAGAAGGAAATCCTCGTGTGTCGTTACAAGTTAATAATGGATTGGAGCTTCTCTTTTTTGTTAAGGAACAAAAGATTTCGATTAAAATTGATATGAAGCCTGTATTTTTAAAAAAGACAAGCTCTGATTTTCATAAGTCGAGAGAAGGAAAAAAACGCCTGGATATTTATATTTTTAAAAATAATAAGATAAGTTCTGTTATTAATCTTATAAATGATAAAGTATATTCTTTACTTTCACAAGTATCTGTTGAACTATTGTCCAGAGTACAAAATGTCTATTTTTTACCGGCTTCGAGATCTGGTATTTATACAGGCATGAATTCATTTGGACCTATTTTGGCAGAATTATCTAAAAATAGAGCATATATTAAAGGAAACCTGCAAATCCCAAGTATTTCGGAACCCATTTCTGATTATTATATGGAATTATCAACAATACGAATTGACAGAAGAAAGTATTTTACGGATGTTGCACAGGAAATAGAAGATGAAATCCTGAAAGGAGAAGTGACTTTTGATACCAAGAAAAAAACAATTATGTATCAAAGTGACTTGGTGTCTCAGCCTATGGAGATGAGGGATGTGTCTTCAATGGTATCAGAAATATCGCCAATTACAGCTTATCTTAAATATATAGTTAATGTGTATCCAACAGATTTTTGTGTAAGAAATGAAATGTCTTCAAATGAGGGGGTTAGACCTTCAGATATTATTTTTATTGAGGAACCGGAAGCACATTTGCATCCGGAGAATCAAGTGAAGCTAATGAAAATTTTTGCGAGACTTGTTAACAAAAATGTGAAATTGTTTATGGCTTCACACAGTAATTATGTATTTAATGAACTTAATAACAGAATATTGGCTGGTGAGTTGAATAATAAAAATTATGAACCCGTTTTAATGGAATATAAAGATGGTAAAAGCTGTACACGTGATATGAATATTGATGAATTTGGAGTGGATGATAACAATTTTCAGGATATTACAGCCCAAATAATCGAGGAAAGAGAAGTATTGATAAATGGTTTACTTAAGAAAATGAGTGAAAAGGGAGAATAATGATAAAAACAATTAAGAATGATGCACAGCTTTGTAATTATACGACTCATCAAATCGAAGATGCAGGTATTGAGGTGGCTATTGATGATACATTAGATAAAGAACAGTATATAGGGATTAAGATAGACGATTATTATATGGGATTAAATCTACAGGGGGAGACACCAAAAGCAGTGGATTTTATTGTGGCTGTTGATTGCACATGTGACAGTTATGTTCTTTATATTATGGAGTTTAAAAATACCGGTAGACCGGGAGCTTATACTACTTCAGCGATTAATGAGAAGTTCGATACTGCCATAAACAGATTTTTAAAACAGGATTTTAAGTATATTTTTGAAAATGATCGTTTTAAATATAAGGATATAAAGCTGTATTTGGTGACCAGTGCATATAAAGAAGCAATGAAATATAATAATTATGCGGAGTTTGTCAGAATTAAAAAGCTTATAGAAAATAAAGATACTTTAGGAAATGATTTACTTTTGTCAAATAAACCATTTTATTTTAGAGGAAAGCTTTTGTACATTCAAAGAGAAATTCCACCTAATCCGGTTGTTAGAAGAATTTTATAGCACACTTTTGAACTGTGCGATTTATGAATTAGGTACTGCATCAAAGTAATTAACTGGAAATTAAGGAATAAGGTTAAATGGAATTTAATAAGACAAAACCAATTGCGTTAGGAATAGCATTCACTCTCGCCCTAACACCGATTCACGCAATCACATATGCAGACACCAATTCAGACAGTGCATCGATAAATGTTCAGACTGCACAGACAGAATATAAATCAGGATTTGTATTCACTAAGAGCAGCTACGCTTATAGAAAAGGCACTGATTTGACAGTATGTGTATCAAAGAGCAATCTTTCTGCAGCTTGTGATTCATATAGGCTGTTTTATATATCGGACGGAAGTGAGACGTCAATTGACCGGAACTCATATACAATCAGAGTTCTTGGGGATGCGGTATATTTTACTTTATCCACGAATTGGCTCAGCCGGTACAGCCCTCAGGATATTGATATTACTGCGATTGCTTATAATGGAACTGCTGAGGTATCTAAGACAAATGCTAAGCTTGTTTCTGAGGATGGCTTTGATATAGACTTTGCAGCCGGAACAGTGTGTGTCAATCAGACAGAAAATATCAGAACTAACGGACAAGGCGAACTGACACAGGATGCGCGGTCGCAGGCTGGCGGGAAAAAATACATATATGTAGTTGACTCAGTAATTTCTCAGGATGAAAGCATCATAAAAATATCCAATGCCGGTAATGAGTGGAAATATACCGGAATGAAGCCTGGAAAGACAAAACTCACAGTACGCTATCACTACTATTATGGCAAGGAAAAATGTACCGGTGAGAAAACTGCTGAGTATGAAGTGGTTCCTGCCACATATACACTCGATGAAGAACGTGGCAGCTCTGGTATGCTTATAAACCGCGGCGCCTCATATACATGCAATCTTAGAACAAAGCAGACAACCTATGATAAGAGTGGCAAGGCTGTAAGTAAATATGTAGATAATGTTGCATACGAATGGTATATAAGTGAAAAAGAAGAAAATGTTGCGGTAAACATAGAACAAACTGCACAGAATAAGCTTAAAATAACACCGGCAAATGCCTCGGAATCAGGAGCTTTTTGTATAGGAATAAGAGCACTTGATGCTTCCGGTAATGTTTATTTTGAAGAAGAATCAATATGGTATCTGGTAACAGATGGACAGGCAGATGGAGCTCATGGAGATTCATCAGAAGCTGCAAATCCGGGAAATACCTCATCCGGAAGTCAAAATACAAACACAGGAAGCGAAAAGGTAAGTGTATCGAAGAGTCAGAGTATATCCTTATTGGAGAATCATAATATCGGTCTAAATATCTACTGGAAAATGACCGGCTCTACGTATGACATAGGAGACTGCATGGTCAAGTACACCTATGAAGGTGACAGCGGAACACCATACTATGTGGCATTGAACCGGAGTCCGGTTGGTGATGGCGAATCATATTGCTCAAGAATTGATATAAGCGCAGTTGAGATGACCGAAAAAGTAAATTTACAGTTACTCTCTAATAGTGGAAAAGTGCTGGATACATTTTCAACATCAGTAGAGGATTATGCCAAGAGCTTATTGGCAAGCAATACAAAAGAATATGCAGCATATAAGCCGGTGGTAAAAGCGATGTTGAATTATGGCGCTGCATCACAGCAGTATTTTGGATTTATGACATATGCATTAGCCAACAGAAGCCTTACGAATGCCGATAAGACGATACAACAAATTCCACAGGCAACGTTGAAGCAGTATGCTGCCAATTCAAGTATCCGCCAATTTTCAATGAGTGGAATACACTATTACGGATCGAGCCTTGTGGTGGGAGATGATGTAAAGCTCAGACACTATTTTAAGCTTGATTCCGGCAGAGATATATCAAATTATTCGTTTGCAACGTATGTGGGCGGAGATATGATAGGCTATGTTACACCATGTCGTTCGAAAGATAAAGACATGTATTATATAGAAGTAACTTGTACAAACAGAAATTTCTTTTCTGGCATGAGGACGATAGTATCGAATGGAAATACAGAAACTATATTGGACTATCAGCCGATGAACTACATTGCAAAAGCATATGGCAGTTCAAAGCTAACCTCTGAATTGAAGACGTTGCTTGATGCAATGTATTGGTTTGAATATCAAAAAATTAAATAAATTGTTGCATAAAATATAGTACTAGAGTATAATTCCTGACTTTGAGAGTTGAGAGAAAATTCAGCTTGCTAAAAAGCATGCATATATAAAAGAAAATCATGAAAAGTGGAATTTTTTAGAGGCTTTTTCAGCGTCTGACGATTATAAGACAGAACCTATAGATTTCTATTTCGAATTTAAAAAGTCATCTACTTGCAGCTTGGCTGAATTGGTAAAAAATGAACATAGATATATATGCAATGATGGGTATATTAAAGAGCATTCAATTGATGATTTAAGCGGGTGCATTGTAGTGCACAACCGTAAGCAGGCTTTGAAAATATTTGCAAATATCAATAGAATATTTGATGATTATTTGAGCAAGGCTGGGCTTGAAGGAATTGAGTATTATCGGCGGTATTTTGAAATTAGTGTAAGAAGAGATGGAATGCCACAAGTATTTTTGCCATATAGTTGGACAAGTAAAGAGTATCTGATGAAGGAAGAAGCCCTTCTTTAGTTATCTGATTTACAGAAATTTATTAACCAAGTAGTCTTGATTGACTACACCATAATTATAATAGGATATAGAAAATGAAATTTAATTTTAACAAAAAAATGGTTAGCACAATAGTGATATTGATTTTTGGCGTAGCAATTACAGTTGCAGCACTGTCTGCAAAGAATATAGCGCTTGAAAATAAAACAAGCTCAGAAATAGCCACAGAGGCAGTATCAGCTACAGAGATGATATTGGATACAGAAAATACAGAGACTGGTAATGTGGATAAGAATTCATCAGATTCCTCAAAAGACAAAGCAACAGTAGTCGATGATAAGGACAAATCTGGTGATACAAAGAATTCTGACGAAAGTTCAACAACTACAAAAGAAACGGGCAAAAGCTTGAAAGATACAAAGAGCTCATCAGAAAACACCGATAATAATGATTCCAGGGATTCATATGAGACTGATATAATGAAAAATGATGAATCAGAAAACACTTCAGACGATGTAAATAAAACAGGTGATAAGATTGATAAAAAATCTGAAATAAACAATTCAGGAATGAATAATAATAATGAACCGAAATCTGATAACGGAGTGATAGAGCTTCCAATTATACCGATTGACTAATGTGACGTGAATTGGGGTTTTACCTACATTTGAAGAAGAAACGTAAGAGGAGTTAATACAATGGAGAACGATACATTGTAATTGTATTTTACATGGTAATCCGCTATACTGGATATAGGTGTAGCGGATTATTTTAATGGAGAAAGTCGAATGAAGACAAAAAAGTTTTTATCATTGGTGTTAAGTGTGGCTATGATATTAGGTGTGGCTGTTCCGGTCGCTGCAGGGCAAGGCGTTGAAGCAGAACAACAGCCAATTGTAGAAAATAGCATTACAAGTGGATATATTCTGAGTGATTTGGATTATAATACACCGGTGTATGAACCGGATGAGGCGGTGCCGTATTCTGATGATTGGGGATATTCTGCAGATGAAACTATAGAGAACAAGTATCCGGCAAATGGAGTCAGCGATATCAAGGCGAAATATCCGTCTGTTCGTAATCAAAATCCTCTTGGCACATGCTGGACATTTTCGTCAATAGGCCTTGCAGAGTTTGATCTGATTAATGATGGTGCGTTTGATAAAAATATAGATCTTAGTGAACTGCATCTGGCATATTATGCATATAATTCGCTGCTAGATCCGCTTGGTGGAACAGTTGGGGACTATGCAAAGTACTATATGAATAATACAAGTGTTCAGTATGGTTATCTCAATCGTGGTGGCAACTATTTGATGGCGGCACGCAGAATGGGACAGTGGTGTGGTCCGGTAAGCGAGAGTGATGTACCATATAGTAAGGTGGCAAGCAACGGATATACAGCAAGCACTATTGATACTTTTCTTAATACAGGTTTATCGGATGAATATGCATATTCAAAGGACAAGGCACATCTGGAAAATACATACATGATTAATATCAAGGAAAATGCATCAGATGTGAAAAAAGCCATAAAAAAATATGGTGCAGTGGGAATTATGTATAGTCATAATGATACCGGATATCATTACATAAATAACAGTTATAATGATAAAACAAATAACAGAGCAGGTCATGCGGTAATGGTTGTTGGATGGGATGATAACTATTCTAAAGATAATTTCAGAGACGGTGTTAAACCTGAAAAAGATGGTGCATGGCTTATTCGTAATAGTTGGGGAGATGGAACCGGTTCATATTATAATCAGAGTTATTTCTGGATGTCATATGAAACGTTTTCTTTATCCGATACGGCTTGGGTGTTTGATTTTTCTGCTAATGATGGATATGATAACAATTATCAGGTTGATGGAGGATTAAATGTAGCCCATCAAAACGGTTACAGGAAATTGGCCAATGTTTTTACTACTCAGGCAAAACAGGGAGTATCTTCTGAGGACTTAAAAGCAGTTTCCATGTCTATTACATCTAAAACGAATGTGAATTATACAATAGAGATTTATACAGATTTAAAAGATAAGACAAAGCCAACCAGCGGAACAAAGCAGGAGACTGCTACCACTACAGGGCAGACAACCTATGCCGGAGTATATACCATTCCACTTAAAGCAGCGGTTAATCTGAAGCCTGGTACAAGCTATTCGGTTGTAGTGACTACTGATACACCTGCCATTGACATTGAGGCAGCGATGACCGGTGATGTAAATTATAATAATGAAATGGTGTGGGAGAATCATGCGTCAAGTGATAATACGGCAAGCTATTATTTCTATGGGACAGGGTTGGCATATTCACGCAGTTGGAATTATCAGAATACGCATGGTAATTTCTGTATTAAAGCATTTACCGCCAATAATATAGAAAAAGATTCTGAGAAGCTTGTTGGCAGAAGCCTTACTTTAAAAGATAATATTGATATGAACTACTATATGGAGCTTCCTGAAAGTATCAAATCAAACAGCAACGCATATATGGAGTTTACGGTGAATAATAGCCAGCCATATAAGGTCAGCGTAAACGATGCAATCCATGTTGAGAAAAACGGAAAGGTTATATATAAGTTCTCATGTCCGCTAAATGCTGCACAGATGTCAGATACGGTTAAAGCCAAAATGGTGGTGGATGGTAATAGTGGAAATGAGTACACTTACAGTGTAAAAGAATATGCCACCGAGCTCCTGTCAAAATCAAACGAGTATCCGGCGGAGACCATTAAGCTTGTGAAGGCACTCTTAAACTATGGAACCGCAGCGCAGAACTTCTTTAAATATAACACTGATAAGCCGGCAAATGCTGGTTTGAGCGATACAGATAAAGCTGTAGCAAATGCTGATTTTGCTGCATATAAGGCTGTTATTAAAACAGATAGTGCCAATAGTCAGAGTAATGGACTGACATATTACGGAAGCTCTCTGATATGTAAGTCTGAGATGACAGTAAGACATTATTTTATGGTGAACGAAGGCTGTGATATAAACAATTACAAGTTCAGCTATGTTAATGCATATGGCAATGAAGTCAGTCTGACACCTAAAAAGGCTTCAGATGGGGTGTATTGTGTAGATATAAACGGAATAATGGCACGCAACCTGAATAGTAATTATGCATGCAAAGTCACAGGAAAGAATAAGACCTGTATTTTCGAGCTGGACTATGGTCCATTCAGCTATTCACAGAAGGTCATTAATAGCGAAAATTCATCTGCTGAATTAAAAAATCTGGTGAACGCACTATATTGGTATTGGTATTATGGATATAGAAATTAAAAAGACTGCATAATTAAAACCACCGCAGAATTATAATATGATCACATGAAATAATCAATGAAATAGAAAGAAATGATACACAGGCTAAGGAGGAAAAACAATAATTGTTAATTAAATTATTGCAACACGCATAATAAAATAGTAATATGGAACTATAAGTTATCAATAAACTGAAACAATGCAATGCTGTTATATAATGGCAGAAGTCGGGAGGAACAACGTATGAACAAAAGACTAATTAGCCTTGTTTTAACATTCATTATGTTGATTACAATGGTTCCATCAACTATTGTAGAGGCAAGTGAAGTAACGACAATGGAAAGCGTCAAAGCTTCAAGCAATCAATCAGAGGTCACGAAACCGGAGGAAAATACTATCTATGCGGTAAATCCACTGTATGAGGATGTTATCAGCATTGATGATTTAAAGAAAAAACTTGACTCATCAAATGATGAGCAACTCTTTGGGTCATCCACAGGACAGTATTTTTCGGATTATGACAGTGCCGTTTTATATCTCAGAAAGCAGATGGTTAGCAGAGAAACGGAAATAAACTTGAATTTCCCTGCATCCTGGTTTGATTCTCACAAAGATGAGCTATATTGGGATTTATTATATGATGCAATGAAGTGCGACGAAAGCTCTACCGGACAGGAGGGGGATGCACTCTTGTATGGATATGCAGGCTGTAATGTTTCATACAGTACTGCAGGATATATAAAATATACCATGGCATATCATTCTAATGCGGAACAGGAAGCAAAGCTGACAGAGGCTGTGGCTGCGGCAATGGCAAAACTGCAGCTTAATGGTCTCAGCGAAGCCAAAAAGATTACAAAGATTCATGATTATATCTGCAATCATGTCGATTATGAATACAATTCAAAAGAAGAACAGATATATACAGCTTATGGCGCTCTTTGCACCGGAAAAGCTGTCTGTCAGGGATATGCCGTGCTTTTCTACAGACTGTGCAAGGAAGCAGGGCTGTCGGTCAGAATTATCAGTGGTACCGGAAATGGAGGACCACATGCGTGGAATATAGTGCGAATCGGCAGCAAATACTATAATGTGGATTGTACCTGGGATGGACAGGATGCGGCCACATATAATGAGTTTCTGTTGAAATCAGAAGCTGATTTTAGAGATCATACCCGTGAATCGTGGCCGGTGGCAGGCAGTCATTATCTGGATTATACGTCTGCTGAGTTTAACGTGCAGTATCCTATGACTGAAAAATCCTGGGATGAGTCGACTACATATGCGCATAGCGAGGAGACCACGTCAGGTGCTGTGACATTAAAAGCAGAATGGAATGATCCGGTACTGGGACAGCCGACCATATTCCATGTGTCTGCAACAGGCGGATCAGGAAACTATAAATTCAGAATGGATGCACCGAGCTATTCGGACCCAAATCAATGGGCATTCGAATCAGTAGCGGATCCAAGCCGCGGTGAGTGGATGAATTATACATCAGAGTGTGCTTCAAACGATTATACATTTACCATGACTGCTACAGGTACCTATAACTTTAGATTTTATGTTATGGATAAAACAGCAGGGGTAACTTACTTGCGAGTGAATTTCAATATAAGTGTATCGGATGATAAATATCCGAGTGTTGACTCGATTGTCCGGTCTGCAGTAGCTGAGTGCAACAGCAAGACGGATGGCTCAGAGTATGCAAAAGCACTGTGGCTGCATGACTGGCTGCTTGAACAGCTTGAGTATGATAAAACCATGAAATGGTCTTCGGCTGAGAGTGCGCTGACCAGAGAACTTGGCACATGTCAGTCGTATGAGAGTGCATATGCAAAGCTCCTTACTGCAGCAGGAATAGAAAACAGCGAGACAAGGGATACCTATGATGGACACACCTGGAATGCAATGAAGCTGGACGGACAGTGGTATCAGACGGACTGCACCTGGGATGACAGCAGCGATAACTGGTATAGCTTTGACCAGAGACATTTGTATTTTGGGCTGACGGATGAGCTGATGGCCATAGCACATCCGGGGCATAGCAAAATCTATACCACAGACACGTATGCAACGCGTTCGACAAGCCTTGCCGACAATTATTTTGTAAGGACAGGAGATGCCGCAAAGTGGGCAAAAGCATACTCAGACAGGATTCAGAAAAATCTGGATGCAGGAAAGACAGAGTTTGAAATAACAGCGGACAATGCTTCTTATCCACCAAGTATTTCAGGCATTCAAAATGGTATTACAGCGTATGCGCTTAACCAATTGACATGGACTACAGACAAGGCAGCGGTAACATTAAATGTAACAGGAAGCGCAAATAGCTTTACATTTACAGCCGAATACGCTTCGGAGAGTCCTGCAGTCAGCTTGTATGGCAGAAGCTTAACCCTTAAAGACAACATCGATGTAAACTATTACATGGAAATGTCTGATTCGGTGTTTGAGCATGATGCTTATCTGGAATTTAAAATCGATGGTCAGACATATAAGCTTAATGCGAGTGACGCCGCTGAGGTAAATGAGAACGGTAAAACCTTATACAAGTTCTCATGTCCGGTGAATGCGGCACAGATGTCTGATACTATCGAGACAAGAATAGTGATTGATAACAAGATCGAGGAAGAGTATTCCTATAGTGTAAAAGAATATGCCACCGAGCTCCTGTCAAAATCAAACGAGTATCCGGCGGAGACCATTAAGCTTGTGAAGGCACTCTTAAACTATGGAACCGCAGCGCAGAACTTCTTTAAATATAACACTGATAAGCCGGCAAATGCTGGTTTGAGCGATACAGATAAAGCTGTAGCAAATGCTGATTTTGCTGCATATAAGGCTGTTATTAAAACAGATAGTGCCAATAGTCAGAGTAATGGACTGACATATTACGGAAGCTCTCTGATATGTAAGTCTGAGATGACAGTAAGACATTATTTTATGGTGAACGAAGGCTGTGATATAAACAATTACAAGTTCAGCTATGTTAATGCATATGGCAATGAAGTCAGTCTGACACCTAAAAAGGCTTCAGATGGGGTGTATTGTGTAGATATAAACGGAATAATGGCACGCAACCTGAATAGTAATTATGCATGCAAAGTCACAGGAAAGAATAAGACCTGTATTTTCGAGCTGGACTATGGTCCATTCAGCTATTCACAGAAGGTCATTAATAGCGAAAATTCATCTGCTGAATTAAAAAATCTGGTGAACGCACTATATTGGTATTGGTATTATGGATATAGAAATTAAAAAGACTGCATAATTAAAACCACCGCAGAATTTAACGCTTTAACTAAGCTAAATTCCTGCGGTGGTTTCTTTTGTGCTTATCTGCTTACAATGCTAATCACGGAAGACAAGACCGCCTTTCTGACATATGGGACAAAGTAATTCACTGCTATCTGATAAAAATATGCTGTCATTTTCTCTTAATAATGACAGTATGATGGTCTATGGCTGGACACTAAAGATTATAAATAATTGTATGTTACAGGGGAATCCGCTATACTAGATATAAGTGTAACGGATTATTTTAGTTCTGCAGAAAGAGATGCAGGGTGGTAGGTGAAAAATTATAGATTCGACTGAGATGAATTTTTATGCAATTTTACCACTTCACCGCATTAAAATTTAATATTTTTTTTATAAAATGTGCAAAATATAACAAAAAGTACTGGACAAAATGTCCTATATAAGGTAAAATGCATATATGCAATTGAACAGCACATTTGAAGGTTGTGCAGATAGTATTGGATATATTTTACGAATTGGAGGGATTTTTCATGAGAATATATAATGCTAAGGATTATGCAGATATGAGCAGAAAGGCTGCAAATATCATATCGGCACAGGTGATTATGAAGCCTAATTGTGTATTGGGATTGGCTACAGGCTCTACACCTGTCGGTTTATATAAGCAGCTCGTTGAGTGGTTCAAGAAGGGGGATTTGGACTTCTCAGAGGTTATGACGGTGAACCTTGATGAGTACAAGGGATTAAGCCGTGAGAATGACCAGAGCTACTATTATTTTATGCATCAGAATTTGTTTGATCATGTGAATATTCCGATTGAGAATACTCACCTGCCAAACGGCATGGAGCCGGATCCACAGAAGGAGTGCAAGCGCTATACAGAGCTGATTCAGTCTCTTGGCGGTGTTGATTTACAGCTTCTTGGTATCGGGCACAATGGTCATATCGGTTTTAATGAGCCTGGCGAGTCTTTTGACAAGCAGGTACACTGTGTGGATCTGACAGAGTCTACTATTGAGGCCAATAAGCGCTTCTTTGCATCGGCTGATGATGTTCCGAAGCAGGCTTATACAATGGGCATCAAGACCATCATGCAGGCTAAAAAGATTCTTATTATTGCAAGTGGTGAGGATAAAGCAGAGATTGTGCACAAGGCTTTCTTTGGACCGATTACACCACAGGTGCCGGCTTCTGTATTACAGCTGCACAATGATGTTACGCTTGTAGCGGATGAGGCTGCACTGAGCAGACTGTAGATGTTTTTTAGTTGAGAAGGTACATGCATATGTTAATAAAAAATGCAAGGGTATTTACAGAGGATGGCAGCTTTATGCAAGGTGATGTTGTCGTTAAGGATGGCCGTTTTGACAGTGTTTTGGAGAGAACAGCTGACACGGACGCGGCTGCTGACAGCGCACAGCAGGAGATTATAGATGCATCAGGTCTTATCATGATACCGGGTCTTGTGGATATTCATTTTCATGGATGCAAGGGAGCTGATATGTGTGACGGCACCACAGAGGCACTTGATGTGATTACAGCATACGAGGCTTCTATCGGAGTGACGAGCGTGTGTCCGGCTACTATGACCATTCAAAAGGATGAGCTTTTGAGTGTCATGAAAAATGCCGGTGATTATAATTATCATGGTGGTGCACATCTTGTAGGTATCAATATGGAGGGACCTTTTATCAGTCCTTCTAAAAAGGGCGCACAGGCGGCAGAGAATATCATGCGATGTGATTATGATTATTTCTGTGAGCTTCAGGATGCGGCCCATGGCTTGATAAAGCTTGTAGATATTGCTCCGGAGGAGCCTGGGGCGATTGATTTTATAGACAGGGTAAGAGGAAGTGTTGTGGTTTCAATAGCACACACAGCGGCTGATTATGACACAGCGGTAGAGGCTATTGAGCATGGTGCAAGCCATGCCACACATTTGTATAATGCGATGCCACCGCTTCATCACAGGAATCCGGGAGTTATCGGGGCTGTGAGAGATTCAGAAAAGTGTCATGCAGAGCTCATTTGTGACGGTGTGCATATTCATCCGTCGGTTATCAGGGCAACATTTGCCATGTTTGGTTCGAAGCGCATGATTTTAATAAGTGACAGCATGAGAGCCACAGGGCTTGAGGATGGCGAGTATACACTCGGTGGACAGGCAGTGACGGTCAGAGGTTCGCTTGCCACACTCCATGATGGGACAATTGCAGGCTCGGCAACCAATCTGATGGATTGTATGCGTTTCACAGTAAGGCAGGCAGGTATTCCGCTTGAGGAGGCTATTATGTGTGCTACAGCCAATCCGGCTAAGGAGATTGGCATCTATGATGAAGCAGGCAGCATTTCTGCAGGAAAGAGAGCAGATTTTGTGCTTCTCAATGATGATTTGGATATTGTGAGTGTGTATATCGACGGAAAGGAGATATCATGTTAGGTTTTTTCAAGAATAAGTCAAAGGGAAAGGTGATCTGTTCTCCGTGCAACGGCAGAGTGGTTCCTATTACAGAGGTTCCGGATCCTACCTTTTCTGAGAAGATATTGGGAGACGGCGTGGCCGTGATTCCTTCTGAGGGCAGGTTTTACGCTCCGGCGGATGGTGAGGTGACAGCTGTATTTGATACGCTTCATGCTTTTACCATGACGACCACTCAGGGAGTCGAGTTGCTTTTGCACATTGGTCTGGATACAGTGGTATTAAAGGGTGATCCTTTTACATCACATATTTCTGTTGGTGATCAGGTGAAGAAGGGCGACCTTTTGATGGAGGCTGACCTGGAGCAGATTAAGGCAGCAGATCTTAATGTCATTACTCCGGTTTTAATTGGCAACACTGCTGATTATAGTGAGATAAAGATGCTCAAAGAGGGAAATGTATCCGCCGGTGATGAGATTTTAAGTCTCGCGTAGATTTGAATATAATTATATAATAATAACGAACTTTATTGGAGTATCTCCAGTTTAGTATATATAATGTAAAGGAGGGGAAATTTATGAAATTTCTTCAAAAATTGGGTAAAGCTTTAATGCTTCCCGTAGCAGTACTTCCTATCTGTGGTATCCTCATGGGTATTGGATATTTTTTATGTCCTGCAACCATGCAGGGTGGTGACATCGAGGGAGTGCGTAATTTAATAGGTCTGTTTTTAGTTAAAGCAGGGGGCGCTTTGATTGACAACATGGCCATCCTTTTTGTAATCGGCGTTGGTGTCGGTATGTCGGAAAAGAACGACGGTACCGGCGGTATTGCAGCTTTAGCTTCATGGCTGATGATGACAACACTCCTGTCTACAGGCTTTGTTACCACAATCATGCCATCTATCGCTGACAGCGCTACAAAGACACTTGCATTCGACAAGATTGCAAACCCATTTATCGGTATCTTAGCCGGTATCATCGGTTCTTTGTGTTACAACAGATTTAAGGATACAAAGCTTCCTGACTGGCTGTCATTCTTTAGTGGCAAGCGTTGCGTAGCAATTATTGCAGGTGTTGTTTCAATCCTTGTATCTGTAGTATTACTGTTTGTATGGCCATTACTTTTCGGTGCTCTTGTAGCTATCGGTAAAGCAATCGTTGGTCTTGACGTAGTCGGCGCAGGTATCTATGCATTCCTGAACCGTCTGTTAATCCCTACAGGATTACACCACGCATTAAACAACGTATTCTGGTTCGATACTATCGGACTTGGAGATCTCTCTCATTTCTGGGCAGGCGAGACATCAAAGGATGTTTCATGGAGCCTCGGAATGTACATGTCAGGTTTCTTCCCATGTATGATGTTTGGTATTCCTGGTGCTGCACTTGCCATGGTTAAGTGTGCAAAGACTGCTAAGAAAAAGGCTGCCATCGGTATCCTTGCTTCTGCAGCTATCTGTGCATTCATCTGTGGTGTTACAGAGCCTTTCGAGTTTGCATTTATGTTCCTTGCTCCTGTTCTCTATGTGATTTATGCTTTACTTTATGGTATTTTCACAATGATTACAGTAGCTCTTGGATTTAGAGCAGGCTTCTCATTCTCAGCCGGTGCGATGGATTTATTATTCTCATCTTCACTTCCGGCTGCAGCAAAGACATGGCTCATCATTCCTCTTGGAATCGCAGCTTTTATCGTATTCTACATTGTATTCTATTTCGCTATCAAGAAATGGGATCTTAAGACACCAGGTAGAGAGGACGATGATGTTGAAGAAGAGAAGAAGGCAGTGCTTTCTAACAATGACTACACAGCAGTAGCCAAGACTATTCTTGAGGGCTGCGGTGGCAAAGACAATATTGCAAGCATTGACAACTGCATCACAAGACTCAGACTTGAGGTTAAGGATATCACTCAGGTTGATGATAAGAAGATTAAATCTGCAGGTGTTGCAGGCGTTATGAAGCCTGGCAAGAATTCTGTTCAGGTTATTATCGGAACCAAGGTTCAGTTTGTTGCGGATGAGTTTTCTAAGCTTTGCGAATAGATTTGTTCTGCAATATATCAGTGTTGATTCACATTAGGTGATTCATATAATTTCATAATACATAATTAAAAGCCACACCGGGTGTTATGCCTGGGGTGGCTTTTTTAGTTGGTTCGGGCCGTAAGCTCCGCCCGGTTGTGGTGCACACGGACTCTCGTTTTCGCTACGCTGCGCTGTTAAGATATTGTACGGATTATGCCTTTGGGTTTTTATAGGCAAGTCATTTCTACTCTTCATGGGCATAATCCTACAGTATCTAAACAGCTTCGCTATGCGTTCTCACGAGAGTCCGTGTTCACCCCGCCGGGCGGGGCTTACGGCCCTTACGCTGTGAATGGAATCCGCTTAGGAGAGAGTTGCGAGTTGCACATTGTTGCAATCGGCAACGGTTTTATCTACGCCTTGATTCTACGAGGCTGCGATGGGGTAAAATAAGAAAGGGTTGAAAAACAAACAAATGTTTGCTATAATAAATGAAGCGAGGAAATAAAAGTATATTAGGTTTAGTAATCTAAGTATTCATTTAATTTATTGTAATTAGGGAAAATCCAATATCAATCGATTGATAGAAAGAGTGATTTTATATGAACATATGGCTAAAGTTAAGGAAAACAGCTGCAATTGCACTATGTGAATTACTTGCAATTGCTACAATTTTTACAGGCTGTGCCTCCACTGATTTATCCGGCACGGAAGGTGCCGGGCATGCCGCAGGAGCTGTTGTAGCGAGTGAGGATTCATCCGGTGCTTTAGGCAGCAAGGATACGGCGGATGCAGGAAAGCCGCAGGATGAGCTGGTAAACAATAATTCCTATGTTTCTCTCGATGCGATTCCTGCATATGATGGAAAGGCATATGTGGCTGTCAACAATAATGAGCCTTTTTTTATGGACAGCGATATGACTACCACTGCTTTTGAAAATTACAGTGATTTGGATTCGCTTGGCAGATGCGGCGTGGCTTATGCAAATATCTGTAAGGAAATCATGCCGACTGAGAAGCGTGGCAAGATAGGTATGATAAAGCCATCGGGCTGGCATACGGTGAAGTATGATGTGATAAAGGACAGGTATTTATACAATCGCTGTCATCTTGTTGGCTATCAGCTTGCCGGCGAGAATGCCAATCCAAAGAACCTTATTACCGGTACGAGGTACCTGAATGTGGAGGGGATGCTTCCGTTTGAGAATCTGGTAGCGGATTATGTAAACAATACAGGAAATCATGTGCTTTACAGAGTGACTCCGATGTTCTCGGGCAGTAATCTAGTTGCAAACGGCGTTCTCATAGAGGCAAAGTCGGTTGAGGATAACGGTGGCGGCATACTTTTTAATGTCTATTGCTATAATGTGCAGCCCGGAGTCGGAATAAACTATGAGAATGGTGACAGCTGGCTGGATGGCACCACTCCGCAGCAGAGCGCTCAGACGGATACACCGCAGAATGAAGGCTCGCAGAGCAGCGCTGGAAGCGGGGCAGGAGAATCAGGCTCTTCAGGCAGTACAACAGGAAGTGCATCATCAGGCTCAGACAGCTCAGCAGCAGAAAATAGCGCTGCAGATTCTTCAAACAGCGAGACGATGGTCCATATCACTGCAACAGGCAAGAAATATCACCGTGCGGGCTGTCGAACCTTGAAAAAGAGTGACACAGAGGTAACGCTTGATGAAGCAAAATCCATGGGCTTGTCTCCGTGCGGAATTTGCAATCCGCCACAGTAGATGTGCATTAGCATTTGTAATTCACCGCAGTAGATGTGCATTAGCATCTGCAATTCACCGCAGTAGATGTGCATTAGCATCTGAAATCCACCACAGTAGATGAACATTTGCATTTGTAACCTTTCACCACAGATGCTCGTTATCTTTGCAGTACAACCAAGTTTATTGAAGAAACTAGGAAGAAACCGTGCAAATGAAAATACTGTCACAGAGTAAGGGCTGCAAGCCATGGCACCGCCAGGGCGCACGCATATGCATTTGATTGAGCGAATAGCGAAGCCGCTTAGATACTGTAGGATTATGCATATGAAGCACAGAAATGACTTGCCATGGAGGGCAAGTCAAGGAGAACCGCGCCACGGAAGGCGCGTTTCGACGGTTTCGTCAAGCATAGAAGCGCAAAAAGCATAATCCGTACAGTATCTTAGCGGCAAAGCGTAGCGAAAGCAAAGCATATGCGTGTGCCCTAACGGTGCCGTGGCTTGCAGCCCGTATAATTGCCATAAACCCTTGACGATTGCAAAACCGAAAAGTATAATAGAATAGCTAATGAATTCAATATTTTAATATAGATGGAGGAAACCAAATGGCACTGAGCAAAAAGCCGGTCAACGGCATGAAGGATATACTACCTGCAGAAATGGAAATCCGTGATTATGTGACAAGCGTGATCAAGGATACATACAGAAGCTTCGGATTTACACCGATAGAGACACCATGCATGGAGAATATAGCAAATCTCACAAGCAAGCAGGGCGGAGAAAATGAGAAGCTGATCTTCAAGGTAATGAAGAGAGGCGAGAAGCTGAATCTGGAGACAGCAAAGGAAGAGTCGGATGTAGTAGACTTTGGAATGCGCTATGACCTTACAGTGCCACTTTCAAGATATTATTCAAACAATGCCAACAACCTGCCATCGCCATTCAAGGCACTCCAGATGGGCAGCGTGTGGAGAGCAGACAGACCTCAGAGAGGCCGCTACAGACAGTTTACGCAGTGTGATATAGATATACTCGGAGAGCCAAGCAATCTGGCAGAGATAGAGCTGATTACAGCAACCACTACCACAATCGGCAGGCTTGGCTTCGAGAACTTTGAGATAAGAATCAACGAGAGAAGAATCCTAAAGGCAATGGCTGCTTACAGTGGTTTCGCTGAGGAGGACTACGACAGCGTATTTATCACTCTTGATAAGATGGACAAGATAGGAGTGGAAGGCGTTGCAAGTGAGCTTGCACAGGATGGCTATCCACAGGAAAATATTGACAAATATCTTGATTTGTTCAAGCTTTTGGAGCAGACAAGGGATGTCACTGAGGGTGTAAATTTACTTTCAGAAAAGCTTGGAGAATATTTAGATGAAGAAGTGGTTACAAATATGACAGAGATAGCTACTGCTGTTAATGCCACAAAGGGAGCAAAGTTTGAGCTCGTATTTGACCCTACACTTGTTCGTGGAATGAGCTACTACACAGGAACTATTTTTGAGATATCAATGCCTGAGCTTGGCGCAGCCTGTGGCGGTGGCGGACGATATGACAAGATGATTGGAAAGTTTACCGGAAATGATGTACCGGCCTGTGGTTTTTCAATCGGTTTTGAGAGAATTATCCTGCTTCTCATGGAGAGCGGCTTCAAGATTCCTGAGAGTCCAAAGAAGGTGGCTTATCTGGTTGAGAAGAAATATCCGGCAGACAAGCTTGTTGATGTCATGAACCAGGCAAAAGACGCAAGAGCAAACGGACAGCAGGTGCTTGTCGTGCGCATGAATAAGAACAAGAAATTCCAGAAGGAGCAGCTTATGAAAGAGGGCTACGAGGAGTTTGTTGAGTTCTTCAACAGATAGGAATCTGATAAGCAGCAGATTAGCTGTGTAGCAGCGGTACCAGACAGTTATTAGAATAAATATATAGTAGAATATAAGGAGTGTAAAATGGCAGAATCAATGCAGGGCTTACATAGAAGCCATAGATGTACAGAGGTATCAAATGCCAATATCGGTGAGAAGGTCACCGTGATGGGCTGGGTACAGAAGAGAAGAAATTTAGGAAGTCTCATTTTCGTAGATTTAAGAGACAGAAGCGGAATACTTCAGATTGTGTTCGGTGAGGAAAATGTAGGTGCAGAGGGCTTTGAAAAGGCAGGCACCTTAAGAAGTGAGTTCGTCATCGCAGTTGAGGGAACTGTCCAGAAGAGAACAGCCGCTGTCAATGAGAATCTAAAGACAGGTGATATAGAGGTTATTGCTACATCAATCAGAGTGCTTTCAGAGGCACAGACACCTCCGTTCCAGATTGAGGAGAATTCAAAGACCAGCGAGGACATCAGACTTAAATACCGTTATCTGGATCTTCGCCGCCCTGATATCCAGAGAAATCTTATGCTCAGAAGCAATGTGCTTCGCGTGATGCGTGACTTTATGGCAAACGAGGGCTTTTTGGAGATAGAGACACCAATCCTTTGCAAGTCTACACCGGAGGGTGCCAGAGATTATCTCGTGCCAAGCCGTATACACCACGGACATTTTTATGCGCTTCCTCAGTCACCACAGCTCTTTAAGCAGCTTCTGATGGCTTCAGGATATGACAGATATTTCCAGATTGCACGATGCTTCCGTGACGAGGATCTGCGTGCAGACAGACAGCCTGAGTTTACACAGGCCGATATGGAGCTTTCGTTCGTAGATATCGATGATGTAATCGAGGTAAATGAGAGACTCTTAAAGCACCTTTTCAAAGAGGTTATCAATGTGGATGTTGAGATTCCGTTTAAGCGTATGCCTTGGCAGGAGGCTATGGACAGATTTGGCTCTGACAAGCCTGATACACGTTTTGGCATGGAGCTTTGCGATGTTTCGGATGTGGTAAAGGACTGTGGCTTTGGAGTATTCACAGGAGCTCTTGAAAACGGTGGCTCTGTCCGCGGTATCAATGTAGAGGGACAGGCAAAGATGCCTCGTAAGAAAATTGACAAGCTTGTAGAGCATGCAAAGGGCTGTGGAGCAAAGGGACTTGCTTATCTGTGCATCAATGAGGATGGCACATACAAGTCATCATTTGCAAAGTTTATGACAGAAGCTGAGCTTGATGCACTTGTTGCAAAGATGAACGGAAAGCCGGGAGATTTACTCCTTTTCGCAGCCGACAAGAATAAAATTGTATGGAATGTACTTGGAGCGCTTCGTCTCATGCTTGGAGCTGAGCTTGGACTGATTGATGAGAACAAGTACAATTTCCTCTGGGTAACAGAGTTCCCACTCCTTGAGTGGTCTGATGAGGAAAACCGATTTATGGCAATGCATCATCCTTTCACCATGCCTATGGAGGAGGACTGGGACAAGATAGACTCAGATCCGGGCGCAGTTCGTGCAAAGGCATATGATATAGTACTCAATGGTACAGAGCTCGGTGGAGGCTCAGTGCGTATCCATCAGGATGACATCCAGGAGAAGATGTTTGAGGTGCTTGGCTTCACAAAGGAGCGTGCGCATGAGCAGTTTGGATTCCTGCTTGATGCATTCTCATATGGTGTACCGCCACACGCAGGACTTGCCTTTGGTGTTGACCGTATCTGCATGCATATGCTACATACAGACAATATCAAGGAGGTTATTGCATTCCCTAAGGTAAAGGACGCTTCGGACCTCATGTCAGAGGCACCCGGAACTGTAGATTCAAAGCAGCTTGAGGAGCTTGGAATAGCTATAGCTGCAGAGGAAGATGAGGAATAACACTATAATATGAATTTGAAAAAAAATATTTTCAATGCGATTACCATAATACTGCTCGCCGCACTTATTGCGGGGGCAGTATTGCTTAATAACAGAATAAAAAAGCTTGAGACACAGATGTCATACACCTCAGACAACACATCAGTGATACTTTCAGATGTGCAGACCATGCAGGATGATATCAAGTCAACTCTTGAGGAGGAGGCCAGCCTCATAACAGACTGGGATATTTCCTTAAAAAGTGCAGACTTTACCGATAAGACATACACAGTCTCTGTCTCGGTGGTGCCAAAGGAGTACACAGAGGATACAAAAACCAGTGTATTTTTCGGTACAAACGAGATACCGCTCGAACTAAACGGCATAAAGTATACGGGCGAGGCCACGCTTCCACTGTCTGAGGACTATGCAGGCAATGTGACATTTCTGTTTGTTGATGGAAATAAGAGAAGCACAGAGGTACTCGATGAGTTTGAAGGTGTGACATCAGTGTTCAAAAACGTAGCATCCGGCATACTTTCAGATAAACCGACCTTTGACAATGGTAGCATAAAGCTTGGCACAGATGTAGATGTAGCAGTTATGGGAAATGATTACTTTGACTTTAACAGTGTGCAGCTCGTGGTGGCAAGCTCAGATACAGAGCTAAAGACCTACGATATCAGACAGCTGTTGGCAGAAAACGGCACAGACAGTGCAGACTCTGCAGACACAGACTCCATCACATCAGCCTTAAGCCGGAAGGATGATGCCCAAAAAGATGGCTCAAAGAATAACACGGGAAATGATACCTCTGATGCCTCAAAAGAGGACGACGGTAAGCTCCATAGCCTCGAAGGCACAGTCAAAATCGAAGACTTAATCCCTGTCACAGCTGCAAGCAATATCAAAATATATGTCAAAGCAGTATCGGCACAGGGCTACACCTTCACATATGACCTGTTCGAGGGTACCGTAAATCAGGACATCACAGACTTTGAAACCACAGCCGACATATCCGGCGGAGACTACACAGTAACCGACCCGGCCGGCAGTAAATACGAGCCATAAAAATATGATATAAAATCAAGCTCATTTCGCATAAGTGAAATGAGCTTTAAATTTAAAAAGAAAAAAGTGCCGGCAGCCTCATCCTTCTTTTTTGCTGAGTGGCAGCGTAAATATAAACTCAGTTCCCACACCCTCAGTACTTATCACATTTATATTCTCACCATGCGCCTGCACGATTTCTTTGACTATAGACAGGCCAAGTCCCGTACCGCGCTTATCCTTTCCGCGGGATAAATCACTCTTGTAGAAGCGCTCCCAGATCTTTGAAAGGCTGTCCTTCGGTATACCGATACCGTGATCCTTTACAGATATAAACACCTTTTCATTTCTGATACTCGTCTCAATCTTGATACTCGAATCATTATTTGAAAACTTCACAGCGTTGTCAATCAGGTTGTAAAGAACCTGCTGGATTTTGACCATATCACCGCGCACGAAAAGCTCTTTTCCGGTGAGCACCAGGTCAAAGCTTAAGCCCTTTTCACTGCATTTACCCTCGAAGGTGAGGATTGTCGTGCGGATCATCGTATTGATGTCAAAATCAGCAATATCCAGGTGTATGCCGTGATGACCGAACTGGTTCAGATCAATAAGACTCTTGGTGAGCTTATTAAGCCTCTCGGTCTCGAAAAGGATGATGTTTAAGTATTTATCCTGCATCTCAACAGGAATGGTTCCATCAAGCATGGCCTCCACATAGCCCTTTATCGAGGTAAGAGGAGAGCGGAAGTCATGTGACACGTTGGAAACAAACTTGCGCTGATCCTCCTCGAGTGTATCCAGCTCCGTTGCCATGTAGTTGAGTGTGTTTGCCAGATAGCCGATTTCGTCATTGGAATGTACATCAATCTGGGCAGTGAAATCGCCCTTTGCATACTTCTTTGCGGTCTTTGTGATTCGTGTGATTGGCCGGTAAATGGAGCGGCTCATCATGACAAGCATAATAAATGCCACTGCAAAAATGAGCGCTACAGTGTAAAATGAGATATTCATAAAACCGTTTACACCTGCCGTGATATGGCTCATTGTCTTGTGAATGACTATGTAGCCGATATTCTGGTACGAGACATTTACCGGGGAAAATACGGATAGCATCTTATGCTTGAAGGAGCCGTAAAAATCTCCAATCATATAGTTGTTGCTGCCAAAATCGGTGACATCAAAGCCATTTATCACTACAGGCTTAGAACTGTCATTTTGGGTATCAATGCCTATTGACGGATCATCTGAGTCCATGAGCAGCTCACCGTCAGGGCTGACCACCCATACCTTGGCATCCATATAGTCGGCTACGATTTTCATGTGATTCTGGAAATCGCTAAGCGACATGGATGAGCCAAAGTATTCGGCGGCGTAATCACCTGCAATGATGGATGCTTCCCTGTAGAGATTGGAAGCCTCCTGTTTTTCGATATAGTCTGTGGTGAGATGCTGTGTAAAGGTGCATATAATGAAAAAAGCGATGACACCGTAAATCAGGTAGCTGATTAACAGCTTAGAGTAGATGGTATGCTTCATTATTATTTTACCTCAAACTTGTATCCGATACCCCAGACAGTTGCGATGCGCCAGGTCGGCTTGTCCTTGATTTTTTCGCGCAGACGCTTCACATGTACATCGACAGTGCGGGTGTCACCGACATATTCATAGCCCCATATGTTGTCCAGAAGCTGCTCCCTTGTAAACACCTGATTTGGAGATGAGGCAAGGAAATATAAAAGCTCAAGCTCCTTTGGCGGCATATCAATCTGCTGTCCGTCATAAGTGACAGAGTAGTTGGACAGATTTACAATGAGCCCCGGATACTCCACACACTTGATATCTACGGAAGTATAGGCCTCCGGCTTTGCAGGCTGGAAACGTCTGAGCACGGCCTTGACTCTTGCCACAAGCTCCTTTGAGTCAAAGGGCTTGAGTATATAGTCGTCGGCGCCAAGCTCGAGACCTAAAACCTTATCAAATACCTCGCCCTTTGCGGAGAGCATGATAATCGGCACATCGGACTTTGCACGTATCTCACGGCATACCTGATAGCCGTCTATGCCCGGAAGCATGAGGTCCAAAAGAAGCATGTTTGGCTTGTAGTGCTCAAAAGCGATAAGCGCCTGCTCACCATCATTTACGATTTTGGTATCATAGCATTCCTTGGTCAGATATAGAGATATAAGCTCTGCTATATTGTTGTCGTCGTCTACTATCAGTATTTTCTGTTTAACAGCCATTTCTAATCTCCTTCTTGAAAATTATTTATATTCCGTAAAAGTAAATTGTCGTTATTTAAAGGTTGCGATGGTTACTCCGGCATCGCCCTCACCAAACTCACCGAGATGGTATTCCGCAATAGTTTTTGTCCTCTTCAAAAGTCCATGCACAGCCTTTCGCAGTGCACCGGTGCCTTTTCCATGGACAATGCGCACAGATGAAAGATGAGCGATATATGCATCGTCTAAGTATTTATCTAAGAGAGCAAGTGCCTCATCCGTAGTCTTTCCTATCAGGTTGATTTCTGATGAAACTGACATCGATTTACTCATCTTTATCTTGCTTCCGCTGCCGCCGTACTTCTTGGCAGGAGAGACATCATCGTTTAATAGCACGAGGTCATTAATATTAACCAGCGAGCGCAGTATACCCATCTGCACATACAAATCGCCCTTGGCATTTGGCAGAGTGTGGACAGTTCCCTTCAGATTGAGGGAGAGCACAAGCACAGAATCACCGATGCGCAGCTTCTTAGGCGCCTTGTGATTTGCCTTGGCAGTGTTTTTCCTGATGTCTGACAGCTTCTTTTCCTTGTCATTCATCTTGTCACGAAGGGCAGAGCGCTCCTTCTCCATCTGGCTCATAGGAGCCTGACCCTGTCCGTATTTGTTGAAATTGCGTATGGTCTTGTCGGCAAGCTCCTTTGCATCCTGCAGTATTTTGTAGGCTTCCTCATTTGCCTCGCGTAAAATCTTGTCCTTGCTCTTATCTATGCGCTCGTTTTTCTCCTCGAGCTGTTTCTTGAGCTTTTCAATCTCGGCCTTGTAGCTGTTGATTTCAAGCTGTTCCTTTTCGATAGTCTGTCGCTGTGACTCGAGGCTTGCAATCAGATCCTCAAAATCAAGATCGTTATCATTAATTCTGCTTTTTGCATCCTCTATGATGCTTTCATCAAGACCAAGCTTTGATGAGATTGCAAAAGCGTTACTCTTTCCCGGAATACCGATTAACAGGCGGTAGGTAGGGCTTAAAGTTTCCACATTGAACTCACAGCAGGCATTTTCCACACCGTCTGTGGAAAGCGCATATACCTTCAGCTCACTGTAGTGTGTGGTGGCCATGGTGATGGCGCCATACTGGTGCAGTCTGTTTAAAATTGAGATGGCAAGTGCCGCACCCTCTGTCGGGTCGGTTCCCGAGCAGAGCTCATCGAACAGGCAAAGGCTTCTGTCGTCAGCTTTTTCAAGGATTTTTACGATATTGGTCATGTGAGACGAGAAGGTACTGAGACTTTGCTCAATACTCTGCTCATCGCCTATATCCGCAAAAACATCCTCAAAGATGGCGAGCTTTGACCTGTCAGCCGCAGGAATGTGAAGACCTGCCTGACCCATGAGAGTCAAAAGTCCGACAGTCTTTAGTGAAACCGTCTTACCACCGGTATTTGGTCCGGTGATGATAAGCTGCTTATATTCCTCGCCAAGCCGTACATCTATAGGAACCACCTTTTTAGCATCCAAAAGCGGATGACGGCCCTTTCTGATATTGATATGTCCCTCGGTGTTGAACTCCGGTGCCACACCGTTGTATGATTTAGCCAGATTTGCCTTTGCAAAAATGAAGTCAAGCTCTGAAAGAATCTCATAGTCCTGCTCCAAAGCAGCCGCATTCATGGCAACCTTGTCGCTGAGCGCTGCAAGGATTTTTTCAATCTCCTCCTGCTCCTTTATGAAAAGCTCCTTGAGCTCATTATTCAAATTGACGACAGCCATCGGCTCGATAAAAAGGGTAGAGCCGGTAGATGACTGGTCGTGCATCATGCCGGGTACATTGCCCTTTGCCTCAGCCTTTACAGGCAGACAATATCTGCCGTCGCGCATGGTCACAACAGCATCCTGCAGATAGGTTCTTGTTGTGCTGTTGTTCATGAGCTTGGTGAGCTGCGCATGGATTCTGTCGTTCATGCCGCGTATGCCCTTTCTTATCTTAAAAAGCTCAGGACTTGCATCATCGGCAATCTCTTCCTCAGATAAAATGCACCTCTTAATCTCATCGCAGAGCGCAGAAACCGGTTCAATCGCTGCAAACAGACCGGAGAGTGAATCCTGCTTCTCATTGTCCATGCCGCTTCTGCCATAAGCCTTAACACGCTTTGCAACCTCTAACAGACTGCAGATGCGAAGAAGCTCGGTCGTATTCAGCGCACCACCGATATCAAGCCTCTTTAGAGAAGCATGCACATTGTGTATGCCCACGAAGGACACTCCGCTGTCCTTGTACAGGCGGCTTAGTGCATCGGCAGTGGTGGTCTGCAGATGTCTGATTTCGTATAAATCGGTGACCGGCTCAAGAGAAAGACACCTTTTCTTTGTCTCATCACATGCTGCGTAGCTGCTTAGCATGGTGAGGATTTTGTTATATTCCAATGTTTTGTAAACTTTTTTATTCATTTCTATATCCTTATATTTCGGTAGTTGAATATTAAATTCATATTTACTGTATAGCTTATCATATTATAGCTGAAAATCTTCAAAAAAACCATAATAAATATGTATTAAATGATAATTACAAGATGATAATATAAAGTTTAATACATAACAAACCAGTTTGTTAAATGAGCTAAAAAGTAAGGGCTTGCGACATGTACCCGCCGGACTGCTGCACTGCTCACAACGGTGCTACGCTGCGTGACTAAGATTCTGTATGGATTATGCATTTACTTTTTCTATACATGACGAAACCGTCGCTACTCGCCTTCCATGGCTCGATAGCTCCTTGCCCCGGCATCCATGCCGTGGCATTTCTGTGTTATAAGCATAATCCTACAGTATCTAAGCCACTGCGCTATTCGCACCGTTGTGAGCAGTGCAGCAGTCCGGCGGGTACATGCCGCAAGCCCGTACTCAAAGCCCATACTCAAAGAAAAAATATGGTTGCAACGCAATATAATTCAGAATATAATGTAAGATAGTAACTAAAGACATCTAATCAGGGTAACAATATGGAGCAATTTATCAGAGAAAAGATAAAGGATAAACCGCTGAATAAAAAAAGACTTGCAAAAAAAGCAGGAACGGCAGCACTCTGCGGAGTGGCATTTGCAGTGGCTGCAAGCATTGTTTTTGCTATATTTCTGCCGGTAATCAGCAGACAATCAAAAAAAGCTTCAGATGGGAAAAATAATAATGATGTGCAGACAGCCACACAGCAGTCAGGCATAGATGACAGCAGTGATGCATATAGTGAAAATGGTACACAAAGTACAGAGCCCGGCACTTCTTCGGAGTCATCCCAGCAGACATACAAGCCTACACTGGCGGATTATCAGGCAGTGCAGAGCCAGCTATACAGAGTGGGAGCTTTGGCAACGAAATTTGTAGTAGGAGTCACGGGTGTGACAGATGCCACTGATATTTTCAACAATTCCTATGAGACCGAGGGTCAGGGTGTGGGAGTGATACTGAAGGACAATGGAAAGCAGCTAATCATTCTGACAGAGAAAGATGTAGTGGATAAGGCGGATAAGCTTAGTGTGACCTTTGTAAACGACATGATGGCTGATGCTGCACTGGTCAAGTACGACAGCAATACAGGCATAGCGATTATTTCTGTGGATAAGTCACTTCTGGACGATGCCACAACAGCGGCTATAGCGGTTGCGGAGCTTGGTAATTCAAATATTGTTTCAAGAGGAGCATCTGTCATTGCACTTGAAGCAAATTATGCCATTCTCACAGGTCTTGTAACGTCAACAACCAACGAGCTGTCGGCGCAGGACAACAATTACTCGGTGCTTACCACAGATATCGCAAGCAACAAGTTACAGAGCGGTATACTGATTAATACAGATGGTCAGGTCATAGGGCTTTCGTTACAGGATTTCAATCCGGCGGAGGAAAACAATACGCTCACGGCTGTCAGCATAAGCGACCTGTCACCTGTCATTGAAAAGCTCGAGAGTGGCGCGGATGTGCCGTACATAGGCATCACCTGTACTACAGTTACAGAAAAAATAGCAAACAGATATAACATCCCAAAGGGTGTTTATATAAAGCAGGTTACCATGGATTCACCGGCATTTGTCGCAGGGCTTCAAAGCGGTGATGTGATAGTGGCGGTAAGCGATAAGGATGTATCGAATGTGTCTGCGTACAACACACAGCTTATGCAGCAAAAGCCTGAGGATACCTGCAATCTGAAAGTAAAGAGAAAAGGAAGCAACGGCTACACGGAGATTACCTGTCAGGTGAAAATCGGTGTGATGAATTAGCCGAAATTAGGAGGATATATGAAGTATATTTCAACTCTCCGCGAGGGAGAGAGAATCAATGAGATTTTTTTATGCAAGAGCAAGCAGACAGCAATGACCAAAAGCGGAAAGCCTTATGACAATGTCATACTGCAGGACAAGACAGGCACGCTGGATGCCAAGATATGGGATGTGGGCTCAGTAGGCATTGAGGAATTTGACGCAATGGATTACATAGCCATAACTGGTGATATCACAAGCTTTCAGGGCAATTTGCAGTGTTCCATAAAGCGTGCGAGAAAGGTGAACGAGGGAGAATATGACCCTGCGGATTATCTGCCGGTCAGCGATAAGGATGTCGAGGTCATGTATAAGGAGCTCATGGGCTTTATCGGCTCTGTAAAGAATCAGTACCTGTCACAGCTCTTACATAGCTTTTTTGACAATAAGGAGTTTGAGCGCCGTTTCAAGTTCCATTCAGCCGCAAAGAGCGTGCACCACGGCTTTGTAGGAGGACTTTTGGAGCATACACTCGGTGTGACGAAGAACTGTGATTATTTTGCAAAAATGTATCCGGTTTTAAACCGTGACCTGCTTATTACAGCAGCTATTTTCCATGATATCGGAAAATTAAAGGAGCTCTCTACTTTCCCGGAGAATGACTATACAGACGCAGGACAGCTTCTCGGACATATCATGATCGGTGCAGAGTGGGTAGGCGATGCGATTAAGAGCATCGACGGCTTCCCGGTAGTGCTTGCAAATGAGCTGAAGCACTGTATACTTGCCCACCACGGCGAGCTTGAGTTTGGCTCTCCTAAAAAACCGGCACTTGTCGAGGCACTTGCACTCAGCTTTGCAGACAACATAGATGCCAAGATGGAGACTTTCAGGGAACTGCTTGTAAATGTGCCTGAAAACGATACAAAGTGGCAGGGCTACAACAGATTTATGGAGACAAATTTCCGCAGAACAAGTGTGTAAAAGGCGGACGATATTAATATAGCTATGGTGTGATTTTGGTGTGAAAGCTTGCACCGGATACAAACGCTGGGTACAAACACTATTCTAAGGAATGTAAACAGTAACAAAAATAATAAAGAAGAGAAAAGCATGAAAAAAAATGACATATTTGAACTTGAAATAACAGATATGGGAACAGATGGCGAGGGCATAGGACATTACGAGGGTATGACCTTTTTCGTAAAGGATGCACTTATCGGTGATGTCATAACTGCCCGCGCAACAAAATTAAAGAAGAACTATGGCTACGCAAGAGTGGAAGAGATTAAGACCCCTTCCACTTTTCGCGTTGAGCCGGAATGTGAGCTGCACAAGAGGTGCGGAGGCTGCCAGATACAGGCGCTCTCCTATGAAAAACAGCTTGAATTTAAAAATGATAAGGTGCGCAACAATCTCATGCGCATAGGTGGATTTTCCGAGGCAGAGCTGGACAGTAAAATGCAGCCGCCTGTTGGCGCAGACAGTCCGTACCGCTATCGCAACAAGGCACAGTTCCCAGTGGGGTATGACAGGGATGGCAATATAGTGACAGGCTTTTATGCATCGCGCAGCCATAATATCATCCCGGTTGGGGACTGCAAGCTTGGGGTGCCGCAAAACAAAGAGATACTGGATATCATAAAGCAATGGATGAATGAGTGCGGCATCACGCCGTATGACGAGAACACACATAAAGGGCTGGTGCGCCATGTACTTATCAGATATGGTTTTACATCAAAGCAGATTATGGTGTGTCTTGTGGTAAACGGGGACAGTCTTGAAGCAAAACGCCGAGCCGGGAATGCAGCAGATATACTGTGCGAAAGACTCTCAAAAATCGATGGAATGACTTCCATTTCCTACAATATCAACAAGGAAAACACAAATGTCATCCTCGGCAAAAAGACGGTCTGCATATGGGGCAGACCATATATTGAGGACACCATCCATTTGCTTTCTTACCCTGATTTCACACCACAGGGGACTGGCATCACATATCAGATTTCTCCACAGTCGTTCTATCAGGTAAACCCGAAGCAGACAGAAAAGCTCTACAGCACGGCACTTGCATTTGCAGGGCTCACAGGAAATGAAAATGTCTGGGATCTCTACTGTGGTATCGGTACCATATCGCTCTTTTTGTCACAGAAGGCAAAGCAGGTGTACGGAGTGGAAATAGTGCCTCAGGCAATCGAGGATGCAAAAAACAACGCAAAGCTCAATGGCATCACAAACGCGCAGTTTTTCGTGGGAAAAGCTGAGGAGGTGCTGCCACAGTTCTATGCAGATGCAAAGAAAAATATAACTAAAGGGATTGAAGCTATCAAGCCAGAAGTACCTGCAGAAAAAGACACAGATGAAGCAGATATGCTTCGCCCGGATGTGATAGTCGTTGATCCACCAAGAAAGGGCTGCGATGAGAAGTGTCTGGACACAATGCTTGCGATGTCACCGGAGAGGATTGTTTATGTAAGCTGCGATTCGGCAACATTGGCAAGGGATTTGAAGATACTTTGCGAGGAGAAGTATGAGCTCATAAAGTGGCAGGCATTTGACCAGTTTAGTCATACTGGGCATGTGGAGACGGTAGTACTGCTTTCCCACAAAAAGCCAGACGGACATATCA
>ERZ791724.407-NODE-407-length-35848-cov-2.482273_pt1 | contig 35848 bp, 28 predicted proteins | sample MGYA00510044_ERZ791724 | MGnify/ENA primary metagenome ERZ791724 (study PRJEB30046, sample SAMN00715140) | human gut metagenome | study: EMG produced TPA metagenomics assembly of the A metagenome-wide association study of gut microbiota in type 2... | reverse complement strand
AGCTTGTGCAATGGCTTCATCGCCAAGTAAGAGTTGCTTGCTCATATCTGAATATTTAAGTGTTAGTCATGGATTAATATTTGACGCAAATATAGGATTTTGCTTTTATTTTATCAGCAGATTACTTGAAAATCTTTCTTTCGTTTAATGCATTCCAATATTTTCTTGCATTTTTCATGTGCTCGGCATAATTGGATGCAAAGTTATGGGTGCCCGAGAAGTCCTCTTTGGCACACATGTAGAGGTAGTTGTGTTTCGTATGGTTCAGCACAGCATCCAGCCCGATGGGTGAGGGGATGCGTATGGGACCGGGAGGTAGTCCGGTGTTGAGATAGGTATTGTAGGGGGATTCTACTGCCAGATGGGCATTCGTAATTCTCCGCAAGCCGAAGTCCTGCAAGGCAAATTTGATGGTAGGGTCGGCTTGCAGGGGCATGCCGGTGTGCAGGCGGTTGATGTAGAGCCCTGCCACCATTGGTTTTTCGGGAGTGTTGTTTGTCTCTTCCTCGACGATGGAGGCAAGGGTGCAGACTTCCGTCGGGGTCATTCCGATGGCGGTGGCTTTGTCTAAGCGTTCCTGGTTCCAGAACTTCTGGTGCTCTTTTTGCATTCTTTCGAAGAACTCTTCTGCACTCATGTCCCAATAGACTTGGTAGGTTTCGGGGATGAAGAGGCAGGGCAGGGTCTCTTTGTTGTATCCCAGTTTTTGTTGGAATGCGGAGTCGTTCATCAATCCGGCTATTTCGGCGGAGTCTATCATGAGCTGTTTGCCTACGCTGCGTGCCAGCCGGTCCAGTGTGCGTACGCTGCCGACGGTGAGATTCGTAGGTTCTTGATATCCGCGGTACAGACGGCTGAATACGTGATATACGTTTTCCCCCGGCCGGATGGTGTAGCGTCCGGTGTGTATATTTTCGGAATATTTCTTGTATTGGGCCATCCAGCGGAAGCCGGTGAAGCTTCGAGGATGGCCTTGTTGTTCCACCTTATTATATATGGAGTCGGCGGTGTCGTCGCGGTCTATATAGATATAGACTGTCTTTTTCGGATGGAATTGCGGGGCAAACAGATAGTAGTATACTGTTCCTGCACAAGCTGCTCCAATAAGAATCAGTGCGACGAATGTTCCGATAATGATTTTCTTCTTTTCCATTTTGTTTTACTGCATCTTTAGTCGGGCAAAGTTAGTAAAAAATGGAGTGAAAACCATCAAGTCATATCAGTTAATTCGATAGCTGACGAAGGCTATGCGTTTGCTGTCCGGTGCCCATGAGTTGACATTGATGGTGCCTTGTCCACCGAAAAGCTTTAACAATGTCTTGGGTTCTCCACCGTTTGCGGGCATTAGGCGCAGCTCTACGTTCTTGTTTGCCAGGTGCTCTCCCGGTTCCAGGTCACCTTTGTAGTAGGTGATGAATACAACGGATTTTCCGTCAGGGGAGATGTGGGGGAACCAGGAGTTACGGGTTTCGTCAAAGGTCATCTGGGTCTGTTCGGAGCCGTCTGCCTTCATGCGCCAGACTTGCATGAGTCCGGTGCGTACGGAATTGAACCAGATGTATTGTCCGCAGGGGGAATATTCCGGTCCGTCATCCAGACCTTCGGCAGTGGTCAGGCGGGTTTCTTCACCTCCTTCCGCTGGGATGGTATAGACGTCATAGTTGCCGTTTCGTTCGGCGCAATAGGCAAGCTCTTTGCCGTCGGGGCTCCAACCGTGGAGGTAGCTGGGAGCCATAGGTGTTATTAAACGGGGAGTGCCGCCCGTGATGGGAAGTGTATAAATGCGCGATTTATAGTCTTCTTTCGTCCCGTGGCTGATGGCTATCTGCTGTCCGTCGGCCGAGAGGACGTGGTCGTTGTTGCAGTTTTGGGCAAATCCGGTGTTTATCAGTTCCGGTTCGGCAGGCGAGGTGGGGGAAAGGCGGTAAAGCTTTCCGTCGCTGTTGTATAGCAGCCATTGCCCGTCGGGCGTCCAATTGGGAGCTTCAATCCGGTAGGGAAATTCTTTTACGACGGTCCGGTTACCGTTAGTTACATCCAGTATTTCGAGGACGCTGGTAATCTCGTTTTTTTGTTGAGCGGTTGCGGTCAGTGCAACAGTTGCAAAGAAGGGGATTAGATAGGGTTTCATGTTCATATCGTATTTAATAAATCTCCGCAAGATACATTTTTTATTGGAAACTACATAGTCGGAGCATGCTTTTTTCAGAGAGAATCTGTAGTGATGGTCGAATGCGTAGTGCTTATCATATGAATAGTCTCCGGGATTCTTGAAATAGTTGTCCACATACTGCCAGTTGTCGGTGTCGAGCGGCGTGTGCGAAGTCATGTACGATAGGGAGCTTTTGTCTCTACTATCTCGCTGTCCAGACTAATCAGGTCTTTGCCCAAGCGGACAATGCGGGCATGTAGTCGGTGCCGACTTCCCCCTTTCCGCCTCCACCGAATGACAACCATCCTGTACCTTCGTCATCTATCACGGCACCCGGGTCGAAAGGAGCCCTGCAGTGGCCTAATCCTTGGGTGAACTGGCTCACCAGCATACGTCTTACCGTCCGATTCCACCCGCGATACGATGGATGGCGCCCATGAGGCTATACCCCATGGCGAGAGGGCCTTTACGTCAATCAGTCCGTGATAAGTCCAATTTACCATGTCATCGGTGGACAGCATGACCAGTGAATGGGATGTATTGGTATGTGTTTTTGCCGTCTTTTCCCACACTGTCCAGTTGCTGGGTGTCATTGGTTCCATACACATAGAGCCTTCCGTTGTATTCCACCGATGTCGGGTCGGCCACAAAAATGAAATCCAACAGCGGGTTGGCGTTTCCACTGAAGAATTGGGGTGATTCTACCGGACGCGTGTCTTTCTTTCTTGAATCGGAAAGCGCCCACACATCGTTTCCTGCGGATATAGCCGCCAGCAGCAAAGCCGCTGTAAATAATTTGATTCTTTTCATTTGTTTATAGTATGTTATAGAAACCTATGGTAGCCTTTTGATTTTGGCTTGTGTTCTTCAATCACCTCAATCCTTTATTTAAGATTGAAAAATCGGGTTATTGAAAAGTTGCCGCAAATATTGGGAATTACTATGTATAATATAAGGTGTATTATGTTTTTAATAATGTGCCTATATGTTTCAAGTTATCATTGTAATCAGATGGTGCTGTTTTAAACTTGCTTTACTTGCTTTGGGATAATTATGCGGCTATGGATTAAACTGTTTGGAAGGGCATTATGTTTTATGCAAATATATTGGTAGAAGAGCGTTTTTTTATTCTAACGATTCTTGAAAAGAAAAAGCACTGATTATTCCAGATAATCAGTGCTTGAATATCGAGCCGCTAGCCAGACTTGAACTGGCGACCTACGCGTTACGAATGCGTTGCTCTACCAACTGAGCTATAGCGGCAATAAGCTTTTGTTTACGGGGTGCAAAGGTACATCTTTATTTGAAAAGGCAAAAAGAATCTCTGTTTTTTTAGAAATATTTTAGTGGGATAATTTTCTATTTGAATGTCTTGAACTTTATTGCCATAAAAATTGGATAATAAAACGAAAAGAAGCATCTTTGTCGTAGGTCCTATAGCAAATAAGTCTGATACTGATTATGAATTTAAGAATCTATTATAAATATCTTTCTTCACGCATAGCGTCCAAATGGACGGTGCTGTTGGTAGATGTAATTATCGTTGTGATTTCCATGCTTTCTGCATGTTTTTTGCAATATAGGCTTTCGTCCGTATCTTATGAAATTTCTTTATATGTATGGCTGACCATTTGGGCTGTCTTGTGTAATATCTGTTTCTTTCATATTCTCCGTACTTATGTGGGTGTTATCCGTTTTTCCTCTTTTGTAGATATTTATCGTGTGTTTTGGAGTCTTACGATAAGCTATGTTGTACTGTTTTTAGGGAATTGCTGTTGGTCTGTTTCGGGGCTTGGAGAAACTTTGCCGAACAGCATTCTGTTTATGGCATATATATTCACCTTCTCTCTGATGGCTTGTATGCGCATTGCTGTGAAGATGCTTTATGAAGCTATTGCTTTTGATGCACGTCATTGCGTGAATGTTTTTATTTATGGATTCCATGGGACTGGAGTCAATGTTGCAAAATCCTTGAGAGTTAGTCGTAATAATCATTATCGCCTGCGTGGCTTTATTTCGGACGAACCTGATATGATAGGTAAACATACGATGGGATGCAGGGTATATCCCAATGATGAGCAGCTGTTTGACCGTCTAAAGAAAAAGAAAGTGGATACAATCATTATCTCTCCAAGCAAGGTGTCGGATTTGGAAAATTCCGGAATGCTGGATAAACTGTTCTCTCATGATATTCATGTAATGACCGTTCCTCCCTTAAGCGATTGTATGGACGATGGACTGATAAAGGACATTCAAATAGAAGATTGGCTCCGTAGAGAACCGGTGCAAGTTGACATGCGTAAAATTACGGCCCATATCGAGGGGCGTAGAGTAATGGTTACGGGAGCGGCGGGAGCTGTAGGAAGGGAAATCGTTCGCCAGTTGGCTACACTGAATCCTTATCAGTTGATTCTGGTAGATCAGGCAGAATCCCCATTGTATGATGTACAGTTGGAATTGTCTGATCATTGGAAGAATCTGGAGGTCCGTGTATTGGTTGCAGATGTTGCTAACCGTACGCGTATGGAGGCTATATTTGAAGAAACACGTCCTCAACTTGTTTTTCATTCTGCTGCGTATAAGCATGTACAACTGATGGATGATTTTGTATCGGAGGCAATTCAAACGAATATATCGGGGACAGTGAATATTGCGGACCTGGCGGCAAAGTATAGAGTGTCCCGTATGGTTATGATATCTGCTGCTAATGCACGTCATCCGGAGAATGCTATGGAATATAGTAAGCGTGTGGCGGAAATATATGTGCAATCATCTGATTGCAGGTTGAAACGCGACACAAGGGAAACTGATATGTTCATAGTACGTTTGGGTGAGGTGTATCCGACGAATACTCATTGTTTGATTACCTTGTCTGAAGCTTGTATGCTCACCCTGGAAGTGGGAGTCATGGGGGATGGGGGAGAAGTGTACATTGTGGGAGGGCCTGGGGATGGACTTTTGGATTCTGTAATCGGTGAAAAGATAAAGCGTGAAAAGGCATCTGTTGATGATTATGAACATGTGCGGGAAGAAGTGCTGGCCTTGGTGCAACATAGTTATACTGAAAAAAAGGCTATTTTGATTGGACTAATGAAAAAAATAGTGCCAATTTTTCCGCTTTCTTCTACCCGATGAAAAGACGTGAAAGTGACAGTTTTTTAATGCTTTTTCTGAAACTTAGAGGTGGAATAAATGTATATTATAAAAATAATATATTACCTTTGTGCCCGATTTATATTTATTACAAGAACTCAAAAGATTAATCAGAATATCTTATGCGTAGATTAATAACACTATTCTTTTTGGTATTTACTTTGTCAGGGGTAGCTTTTGCTCAGCAGATGTCAGATGATCAGGTTGTTCAGTATGTAAAAAGCGCTCAGCAGATGGGCAAAAATCAAAAGCAGATTACTACTGAATTAATGCGGCGGGGAGTGACAAAGGAACAAGTTGAAAGAATTCAGAAAAAGTATGAAAACTCTAAATCTGGAAGTCCGCAGAGCAATACCCAAGATGAGAAGCGTTCTCGTCAACGTGGTGAAATGAGTGGCGTAGTCAAAGGGCTGCGTACAACTTCGGAAACTTATTCTGCCAGACAAACGGATGTTGCAGGGGATTCTTTACAAATGATGGATAATCGTTCCTTGTCTCAAGAGAAGGAAACAGAGGATCCGACTTCGCAAATTTATGGTCATAATATTTTTACTAACGATAATTTGACTTTCGAACCCAATGTGAATGTTGCTACTCCCGAGAATTATCGTCTGGGGCCTGGTGACGAGGTGATTATTGATGTGTGGGGAGCTTCTGAAACAACGATTCGACAAACAATCTCTCCGGAAGGAAGTATTCTTGTGAATAATTTAGGACCGGTTTATCTGAGTGGCAAAACTGTAAAGGAAGCCAATAATTATTTGAAACAAGAATTTGCCAGAATATATTCTGGAGTAACCGGAAATGTTCCGTCTACCCAAGTTAAACTGACATTAGGAGAAATACGTTCTATTCAAGTAAACGTTATGGGTGAAGTTGTGGTGCCCGGAACTTATACCCTCTCATCATTTGCTTCCGTATTTCATGCTTTATATCGTGCAGGTGGTGTGAATCCGATTGGTAGTTTACGCAGTATTAAAGTGATTCGCAATGGAAATACAATAGCGGATTTGGATGTTTACGATTTACTTATGAAAGGAAAAATGAAAGATGACATCCGTCTGCAGGATGGTGATGTAATTCTTGTGGATCCTTACCAGTCATTGGTACAGATATTGGGTAAGGTAAAACGTCCGATGTTTTATGAAATGAAACCCACTGAAACCGTAGGCACATTATTGAAGTATTCAGGTGGTTTTACGGGTGATGCTTATAAAAAAGCATTACGTATAATCCGTAAAAGTGGACGTGAGCATCAAATTTATAATGTGGATGAGATGGATTATTCTGTATTCCGCGTAGATGACGGTGATAAGATAACGGTTGATTCCGTTTTACAACGTTTTGAGAATCGTGTGGAAGTCCGCGGTGCTGTATATCGTGAAGGCTTGTATCAGTTGGACGGTACGATGAATACAGTGAAACAGCTGATTAAGAAAGCAGAAGGACTTCGCGGAGATGCATTCTTAAACCGTGCTATAATCGATCGTGAGCTTGAAGACTTGTCGCATGAGATTATACAAGTAGATGTGAAAGGTTTGCTGAACGGGACGGCTGCAGATATTCCTTTGCAGAAGAATGATATTTTATATATCCCAAGTATTCATGATTTGAAGGAAGAAGCTACACTTACCATCCATGGTGAAGTTGCCAATCCGGGTACATATCTCTATTCTGATAAAATGACAGTAGAGGATTTGGTGTTGCAGGCTGGTGGCTTGTTGGAGGCAGCGGCTACGACGAAAGTTGAAGTGGCACGGCGTATGAAAGATACGAAGAGTACATCTTTCAGTACTACAGTAGGCCAGAATTTCTCTTTTGATTTGAAAGATGGCTTATTGGTGGGAGAAGGAAGCCAGGATTTCCATCTTGAACCTTTTGATGAAGTTTATATTCGTAAGAGTCCGTCTTATTTTAAACAACAGAATGTTATGGTGGGAGGAGAAGTTCTTTTTAGCGGTAATTATGCACTATCGAAAAAAAATGAACGTTTGAGTGACTTGATAGCTAAGGCTGGTGGAGTGACTCCCGATGCTTATGTAAAAGGAGCGCGTCTTATTCGTAGGATGACCGAAGAAGAATTTCGCCGTAAAGAAGATGCCCTGCGTATGGCGCAAGCGGGAGGTGGAGATTCCATATCTGTAAAAAAATTGGATTTGTCTGATACCTATTCTGTAGGTATAAATCTGGGAGAGGCTTTGAAGAATCCCGGTTCAGATGCTGATATGGTGCTTCGTGAGGGAGATGTGTTATTTGTTCCGGAGTACGTAAGTACAGTGAAAATCAACGGTGCTGTAATGTATCCGAATACAGTTTTATATAAAAAGGGTGAAAGCTTGAAATATTACATCAATCAAGCTGGTGGTTTTGGTAATGATGCCAAGAAACGTAAGGTCTATGTAATATACATGAATGGTACAGTTTCTCGTTTAAAAGCAGGGAACAAGAAAGCCATTGAACCTGGTTGTGAAATAATTGTTCCAAGTAAAGAACAGAAAAAGAAGATGACTACTGCTGAAATTCTGGGAATGGGAAGTACGACAGCTTCTATTGCAGCGATGATTGCGACTATGGTTAATCTCTTTAAGTAATTTGAATTATGAGCGAAGAAAGAATACAAAACATAACCTCTCCACAACCTGAGGAACAAGAAATAGATTTGATAGAACTGGCCCAGAAAGTATGGGCTAGTCGCAAATTGGTTTTTAAGGCGTGTGGTATCGCTGCTCTTGTAGGACTGGTTGTTGCATTTAGTATTCCTAAGGAGTACTCTACAAGTGTGACATTGGCTCCGGAGAGTGGTGGCAAATCTGGTGGTGGAAGTATGGGAGCCCTTGCAGCCATGGCGGGTATCAATTTGGGCACTTCTTCTGGTGAAGATGCTTTGTCACCCGAACTTTATCCTGATATTGTAAGTTCTACTCCTTTTCTGATTGAACTGTTCGATGTTAAAGTCAAGGATCAGAAAGCAAAAGTAGACACGACTTTATATGCTTATTTGAAAGAAGAACAGCGTTCTCCTTGGTGGAGTGCAATTTTCTCCGCTCCTTTTAAGGTGTTAGGATGGACATTGTCTTTGTTTAAGGATGAACCGGAAGAGGGGGACGCAAAGCTGGATCCTTTTCGTCTTACTAGAGATGAGTCTGCCATTGCAGATGCTTTAAGTAAACGTATCTCTGTTTCCGTAGACAAAAAGACAGGTGTGACAACCTTGTCTGTTACTATGCAGGATCCTTTGATATCTGCTTCGCTGACGGATACCGTGATGCATTGCCTGCAGAACTACATCACAGATTATCGGACTAATAAGGCTCGTCATGATTTGGCATTTACCGAAAAACTTTATGGAGAAGCAAAGGCCAGTTATGAGGATGCCCAGAAGAAATACGCAAATTTTGTAGATGCAAACCAGAATATAATATTACTGAGTTATCGCGCAGAGCAAGAGCGTTTACAGAATGAAATGAATTTAGCCTATCAAGTATATACACAAGTGTCTCAACAATTGCAGATGGCAAGAGCTAAGGTGCAGGAGATTACACCGGTATATACGGTTGTCCAGCCGGCTACGGTACCTTTGAAGCCTGCAAAGCCCAATAAATTGATGATTTTGATCGGCTTCATGTTCTTGGCAGGTGTCGGCAGTGTGGGATGGATATTATTTGTAAAAGATTTATTAAAGGGATGGAAAAAGCAAACAATATGATGACGGATAATGATATGATGTGCTGGCATGCATTGTACACAGCACCTAAGTCTGAACATAAGTTGATGCAGCGTTTGAATGCTGCGGGATATACTACATATTGCCCGATGCAGGCTGTGTTTGTAAAATGGAAAGGGCATACCCGGAAGGTGATTACCCCTCTTTTTTCCGGATGCTTGTTTGTTGCTGGTAATGTGGCGGAAGTTGCCTCATTGGCTTCCTCGCAGAAGGCTGCTATATTACTAGATAAAGAAGGAAAAAGTTTGTCTATTGAAGCGGGTAAAGCAGAACTTCCTGCCAAGTTTGCTCAATTGCTGAGGTTATGATGAAGCTGATAACAGAAGAGCTGCTGGATACCGTTACTTCACAAGCCAAGGAGAATTCCCGTTTACGTATGAATTATAATTTTCATGCGTCTATGGATGCCCCTATTCATCGGTTGCTGAATGCTTTGGAACCAGGAACTTATCTTCCTCCTCACCGTCATACAGATAAGGAAGAAACTTATCTGGTTTTGCGTGGAAGTCTGCTGGCATTTTTTTATGATGATGCCGGTAATGTAACAGATAAGGTATGCCTCAATCCTTCGGAAGGTAAATATGGTCTGGAAATTCCTTCTAATACATGGCATAGTATTATTGCCTTGGAGTCAGGTACCGTTATTTTTGAAATTAAAAAAGGCCCATATCAGCCTCTACCCTCAGAGGATTTGGCTTCGTGGGCTCCTCAGACTTCTGATGCAGAAGGAATAAAGGCTTTTATGAAGCGGATGTTGGAGCTTTAACATTTTCCCCGATAAACCCATAAGAAAGCCTCCCGATATATTTTATTGTATACCGGGAGGCTTCTTTATGTACCATGTTATTAGTCAAACAGGCTCTTGAACTTTTTGAATATTTTCTCTTTAATCGAAGTGTTCGGCTTGAAGTTATCCGATTCTTCCATCTCCTCCAATGCTCTCTTCTCATCCTTGCTCAGCGTTTCGGGTACATATACGCTGACATTTACCAGCAAATCTCCCGTGCCGTACCCGTTCACGTTGGGTAAACCTTTGCCGCGCAGGCGGAGTACTTTTCCCGGTTGCGTACCTGAGTCAATTTTTACTTTCACCTTTCCATCAATCGTGGGAATTTCTACCGCACCACCCAAGGCTGCTGTCGGGAAGCTGAGGAGCAGGTTGTAAATCAAGTCATTTTCATCGCGTATCAGGTTCGGGTCTTGCTCTTCCTCTACAAGAATCAGCAGGTCACCCGGTACACCGTTGTGCTTGCCTGCATTTCCTTTTCCGCCCATAGAGAGTTGCATACCTTCTGCAACACCTTTCGGGATTTTTACGGTTACTACTTCTTCACCGTATACAATACCTTCACCGGCACATTCCTTACACTTGTTTTTGATGATTTTGCCTTCACCGCCACAAGTCGGACAAGTGGTTCTTGTTTGCATGGTGCCGAGTATGGTTTGCTGGTTACGGATTACCGTGCCGCTGCCGTTACAGGTCGGGCATGTTTCAGCGCCGCCGTCACCTTCGGCTCCCGTACCATGACAGTGGGTACAAGGCACGTATTTCTTCAGTTTGAATTTCTTTTCCACGCCGGTAGAGATTTCCTTGAGGTTCAGTTTCACCTTGACACGCAGGTCCGAACCACGGTAACGGCGTTGTTGTTGTGCTCCACCGCCTCCGCCGAAACCTCCAAAACCGCCGAAACCTCCACTGTGTCCGCCAAAGATGTCACCGAACATGGAGAAGATATCATCCATAGACATGCCCTCGCTGAAACCGCCGAACGGTCCACCGTTTCCGGCAGCGCCACTCATTCCGGCATGACCGAACTGGTCATAACGGGCACGCTTGTCCGCATTGCTTAGTACATCGTAGGCTTCTGCCGCTTCTTTGAATTTTTCTTCCGCCACTTTGTCACCCGGGTTCTTGTCAGGATGATATTGAATGGCTTTTTTGCGGTAGGCTTTCTTAATTTCTTCTACCGATGCTGTCTTTTCGACTTCCAGTACTTCGTAGTAATCTCTTTTTTCCATATATATTATGTTATTCTCCTACCACCACTTTGGCATGGCGGATTACTTTGTCGTTTAGCGTGTAGCCGGTCTGTACGCAATCCAGAATTTTTCCCTTCAAGGATTTGTCCGGTGCAGGGATAACGGCAATTGCTTCGTGAAAATCGGTGTCAAGAGGTTTGTCTTTGGTCTCAATCACCTTCACACCGTCCTGTCCCAATACAGACATGAACTTATTATAAATCAATTCGACACCTTCCTTCACGGCTTTTACGTCTTTGGCAGTTTCCATCGTTTTGATGGCACGCTCAAAGTCGTCGATCACCGGCAGAATGCTGCTGATGCTCTTTTCGCCACCATTCAGAATCAGTTCCGCCTTCTCCTTCATGGTACGTTTGCGGTAATTGTCAAACTCGGCAGACAAGCGCAGGTATTTGTCCTTCTGCTCTTCAATCTGTTCATTGGCCTTTTCCAGTTCCTGGGCGAGCTTTTCTTCTTCTGTCAGGGGAGCTTCGTTTTCTTGTGAAGTTTCTTGTCCGACAGTTTCTTCGTCACATTCGTTAGGAGTAGCTTGAGTTTTCAGCTCCTCTTCCTGGTTGTTTTCTTTTTCTTTCGGATTCATATTGTTATGCTTATTATTCTTGTAAAATGATTTAGCTTTCATTGCTGTTAAGGGTTTAAGTTAATACGATATTAGTGCTCCAGCAAAAACTTTGCCAAAACGGATATTTTTGCCGAAAACGCTGCAAAGGTAATACTTTTATGTCAGATTGACAGCGCTTCTCTGTGTCTATTCATGGAAAAATAACTATCTTTGCACTCGCAATTCGCAGACTAATAGGTATTAAATAGTAAATTGTAAATAAATAAATCGTAAATATAAAGATGATTACAGTCTCTAATGTCTCAGTACAGTTTGGTAAAAGAGTGTTGTTCAATGACGTAAACTTGAAGTTTACAAGTGGTAACTGTTATGGTATCATCGGTGCCAACGGCGCCGGAAAATCTACTTTCCTGAAAACGATTTCCGGGGAGCTGGACCCTACGACGGGCTCCATCATGCTGGCTCCGGGAGAGCGTCTTTCCGTTTTGAGCCAGGACCACTTCAAGTGGGATGCTTTTACGGTGATGGACACGGTGATGATGGGACACACGGTGTTGTGGGATATCATGAAGCAGCGTGAAGTGCTGTATGCCAAAGAGGATTTCACAGACGAGGATGGACTGAAGGTTTCCGAATTGGAAGAGAAATTTGCCGAGTTGGACGGCTGGAATGCCGAAAGCGATGCTGCCGCCTTGTTGAGTGGTTTGGGTATCAAGGAAGACAAGCATTATCTGTTGATGGGTGAGTTGAACAACAAAGAAAAGGTGCGTGTCATGCTGGCGCAAGCTCTCTATGGAAATCCTGATAACTTGCTGCTGGACGAGCCTACCAATGACTTGGATATGGAGACCGTGACTTGGCTGGAAGAGTACCTCTCCAACTTTGAGCATACGGTGCTGGTGGTAAGCCACGACCGTCACTTCCTCGACTCCGTTTGTACGCATACGGTGGACATCGACTACGGAAAGATTAACCTCTTTGCCGGTAACTATAGCTTCTGGTACGAGTCCAGCCAGCTGGCGCTCCGTCAGCAGCAGAACCAGAAGGCAAAGGCCGAGGAGAAGAAGAAAGAGCTGGAAGAGTTTATCCGCCGATTCAGTGCCAATGTGGCAAAGAGCAAGCAGACTACCAGCCGCAAGAAGATGTTGGAGAAACTGAATGTAGAAGAAATCAAGCCGTCATCACGTAAGTATCCGGGCATCATCTTTACGCCCGAACGCGAACCGGGTAATCAGATTCTGGAAGTTTCCGGTTTGACGAAAACGCTGGAAGATGGTACGGTGCTGTTCCGCGACGTCAACTTCAACGTAGAGAAGGGAGACAAGATTGTATTCCTTTCGCACGACCCGCGTGCCATGACCGCCCTGTTCGAGATTATCAACGAGAATATGAAACCGGATGCAGGTACTTTCAACTGGGGTGTGACTATCACCACCGCTTACCTGCCGCTGGACAATACTGCATTCTTTAATACAGACCTGAATCTGGTGGACTGGTTGAGCCAGTTCGGTGAAGGCAATGAAGTCTATATGAAGAGCTTCCTGGGACGTATGCTGTTCTCCGGCGAGGAGGTGCTGAAGAAAGCAAGCGTATTGTCGGGAGGTGAGAAGATGCGTTGCATGATTGCACGTATGCAGCTGCGCAATGCCAATTGCTTGATTCTGGATACACCTACCAATCACCTCGACTTGGAGTCTATCCAGGCATTCAACAATAATCTAAAGACCTATAAAGGCAATATCCTTTTCTCATCCCACGACCACGAGTTCATTCAGACGGTTGCCAACCGTATCATCGAATTGACTCCGAACGGTATTATCGACAAGATGATGGAGTATGACGAATACATCACTTTAGACCACATCAAGGAGTTGCGTGCACGTATGTACGCAACAAAGTGATAACGGAAGCTAAGGACTAAATAAGCATATTTTAAATCGTTCCATCATGAGGAAAAAATCGTTCCACCATGGTGGAACGATTTTTTTACCACGGTGGAACAATATTTCTGCCATGATGGAACGATTCTTCTTTCATATCTTTTTGGTTTAATAAAGGCTTGTGCGATATTGAAAAAAAGAAGAAGGTGTGTTAGAATGATTTTTAGCTATCATTCTGACACACCTTCTTTTGCTATTAAAAGAGTCTCTTTGTTCTTATTAAGGCGGGGAATAGTCTGAGTTATTGTTTCTCCTTATATATAATTTTGCCTTGGCTTTCGCCGAAAAGGTTGTCGCCTAGCGTGGTAATCTTATTCCCCGTGGCAAGCACATAGCGCAGGTTGTCGCATCCCATAAATGCTCCGTACTCAATGGCGGTTACACTGGCAGGAAGCACCAGCGTGCCGCACAAACGGCCGCAGCCACTGAATGCACGCTGTCCAATGCTTCTAAGCTCTTGCGGGAGCCGTACGTTCAGCAGATACTTCTTTTGGGTGAAAGTATAGTCGGGAATTGCAGTGGCATTACTGTTGGTCATGTCGATGGAAACCAGATTGGGCATATAGTCGCGTATCAATGTGAAGTCGGCTTCGTCCATTTTTCCTTCAACGGTCAGAAAGTTAACGTCTTTGGGCTGAAATCCGGCTCTTAACAGTTCGCTGGCAAGGCTGCCCATTTTACCAATCTGCACATTTACTGTCAGTGGTTCTCCTTCAATGAATGCAAAGGTTTCCCATTTCTTTTTGGTACGATAGGAGTCACTGCATCCCAATGGAACAAATATGGCTGTAACGCTATCGGCCAATGCTTCGGACAACAGATTGGGAGCCGTTTTCTTCCGTATCTGGCATATCTTGAGATTTTTGCATCCCTTAAAGGCAGCATCTTCGATGTTCTTGGTCTTGTCGGAAAGGATAATCCTGGTCAGCGTCTCCTTACCTACAAATGTACTGTCGTCCATTTGCTTGCAGAAGGCATATGCCGGAATGCAATTGGCAGGATATACATAAAAACGGTTTGGATAAGTCCCGTTCTTGCCTGCATACATGCTGATGGAGGCATTGGAAATGTCCAGCAGTTGCAGGTTTTTGAATTCATCCCGTAGATGCCTGAAATCTACGGCATTCAGCTTGCCCTGCAGGGTCAGTTGGGTGATTTCATTGGCTTCCGCTTCTGTCATCAGTTCCACCAGGGTGCCAGGTTTGGCCACGTAGTATCTTTTGGATTTTTGTGCCGAGGCATTCAGCATTAACGCCAGTCCGGCAACGGCTAAAAGTATTTTTCTTAGTTTCATGTTTGTCGATTCCAGATTGATTTTTCAAATATAAGAAGAAACCGGCAGGAATACATGAAGTTTTTTCTTTTTATTATTATTTTTGTCGGATATTAATCAAAATGAGATACAAATGGAGACGGAAGAAACGGTGAAGGAAGAGTGTGTTGCTATGAGTAAAACAAAACGTATTTGGCTGGCATTCGTTGATATAGTACTGTTTACTGTACTTTTTATGATTTTTCTGTTTTTGTTTGCCATACCTTTTGCGATTGCTTTCCCTGAGTTGAAGACACAAGCTGGTGGGATGAGCGTCTATTCAATGATGTTGAATGAAGTCTTGATGTTGGCCAGTGGGCTTATTGCCGCTTGTATGGTGCTGGGCTTCAGGAAGCTTCCTTTTTCGGGCTTGGGCTTGTCTTTGAAGGGATGGGGCAGAAGCCTGCTGAACGGAGCTTTGTTTGTCGTGTTCTTGTATGCAGTTGGTTTTGGCTTGTCTTTATTGTTGGGGGCTGTGGAAGTGGCAGGGGTCTTGTTTTCTCCCATTTCGTTGTTGTCGAGTCTTTTGCTTTATTTTTTAGTGGCAGTTACGGAAGAAGTTATTGGACGCGGTTTCATTTTAGGGCGTATGCTGGATGGAGGCGTCAATAAGTTTGTGGCATTGCTTATCTCTGCGGTGTTATTTTCGTTGATGCATCTTTTCAATCCCAGCTTTGCCTTCGTCCCGTTTTTGAATATCATGCTGGCGGGTTGTTTCTTGGGAGCTTCCTATATATACACGCGCAACCTCTGTTTCCCCATTGCCTTGCATTGGTTTTGGAACTGGATTCAAGGTTCTGTTTTGGGATATAAAGTCAGTGGAAATGAATTTAGCAATGAGAATCTGCTGATTCTTCACTTTCCGGAAGAAAATCTGATAAATGGAGGAACTTTCGGGTTCGAAGGCTCTATTCTGTGTTCACTACTTTTAGTGCTTGGTACAGTATTTATCTTAAGACACTATTATAAGGGATTAGTGATTAATGATTAATGATTAATGATTAATGATTAATGATTAATACGGAAACCACTAACCATTAATCATTAATCATTAATCCCTAATCACTAATCACTAATTCTGTTCCACTCCTTTCATTGTCAGCTGTATGCGTTTCCGGTCCATATCTATGCTGAGTACCTTTACGCGTATATGCTGGTGAATGGACACTACTTCATTAGGGTCTGATATGAATCTGTCGGCGAGTTGGGAGAGGTGTACCAGTCCGTTTTCCTTGATGCCTATGTCGACAAATGCGCCGAAGTTGGTGATGTTTCCTACGATGCCGGGCAATTCCATGCCTTCGCGCAGGTCGTTGATGGTGCGCACGTTCTTGTCAAATTCAAATATCTTTATCGGTCCGCGTGGGTCACGTCCGGGCTTGTCCAGCTCTTGCAGGATGTCTTTCAGTGTCGGCATGCCCACGGTGGGGGAGAGGTAGCGTTCGGGATTAATCTTCAGACGCAGCTCCCGGTTGGCTATCAGCTCGGCTACGCTGCAACCCAAGTCCTTTGCCATTTGTTCTACGATGCAATAGCTTTCCGGGTGTACGGCAGTATTGTCCAGCGGATTCTTTGCCTGCGGAATACGTAGGAAGCCGGCACATTGCTCAAATGCCTTGGCACCCATGCGCGGTACTTTAATCAGTTCCTTGCGCGAGGTGAAGGCACCGTTTTCGGCGCGATAGTTCACAATGTTCTGTGCCAGTTGCGGACCCAATCCCGAGATATAGGTCAGCAGATGGCTGCTTGCGGTGTTCAGGTTGACACCTACCAAGTTTACACAGTTTTCTACGGTCTGGTCCAGTGATTTTTTCAGCTTGGTTTGGTCCACGTCATGCTGGTATTGCCCCACACCAATAGATTTCGGGTCAATCTTTACCAACTCTGCCAGCGGGTCCATCAGTCGTCTGCCTATGGACACAGCACCGCGTACGGTGACGTCGTAGTCGGGAAACTCGTCCCGTGCGATTTTAGAGGCCGAATAGATGGAAGCTCCCTGCTCGCTGACGATGAATATCTGTATGTCGCGGTTGAAGCGCTGATGTTTCAAGAACTCCTCCGTCTCGCGGCTGGCAGTTCCGTTACCTATGGCTACGGCATCTATCTTATAAGACTCTATCATCATTTGCAGCTTGGCAAATGCCTCTTTCTGCTTGCTGACCGGAGGGTGGGGGTAGATGTTCTCATTGTGGAGCAGATTTCCTTGTGCATCGAGGCACACGACTTTACAACCCGTACGAAATCCGGGGTCTATACCCATCACACGCTTTTGCCCCAGTGGTGAAGCCAGCAACAACTGACGGAGGTTTTCGGCAAATACCTTGATGGCTTCCTCATCAGCACGTTCCTTACTTTGCGTGGCAAATTCCGTCTCTATGGATGGCTTCAATAGGCGTTTGTAGGAATCCTGCACGGCTTCCGCCACTTGCTGTCCGCAGGGGTTGTTGCTCCGCACGAATTGGCGTTCCAGCCGTTCCACGCACTCCTCATCGTCTGGGCTGATGCTGACTTTCAGCAGGCCTTCCGCTTCGGCACGCCGGATGGCGAGCAGGCGGTGGGAGCTGCATCGCTTCAACGATTCGGAGCAATCGAAGTAGTCGCGGTATTTGGTCGCTTCCTCTTCTTTGCCTTTCACCACCTTGGCGGTCAGTGTGCCTTGGCGGGCAAATGCGTTGCGCACGCTGTTTCGGGCACGTTCGTCTTCGCTAACATGCTCGGCTATGATGTCACGGGCACCTTTCAGTGCATCTTCCACGTTCTTCACGTCTCCTTTCACGTAATTGGCGGCGCGTTCCTCCGGATGAGGCTCACGTTGCAGCATCAGCAGGGTGGCGAGGGGTTCCAGTCCTTTTTGACGGGCTGCTTCGGCACGTGTTTTCCGTTTGGGCTTGTAGGGGAGGTAGATGTCCTCCAGTAGGGTATTGTCCCAAGTCTCCTCGATGCGCTTCTGAAGTTCGGCGGTCAGTTTACCTTGTTCCTGTATGGTGTTCAGGATGGTTTCTTTACGTTTGGCGGTTTCGCTCAGTTTCTCATATTGCGTCTGGATAGCTTCAATCTGCACTTCGTCCAGTCCTCCCGTTGCTTCCTTGCGGTAACGGCTGATGAAAGGGATTGTCGCTCCGTCTTCCAGCAGGCCGAGGGTCTGGCTTATTTGTCTTTCTGATATGCCGAGAGCGGCAGATATCATTCGATGAAAATCTTGTATCATTTTGTATCTCATTTTATAATAGGTGCCAAAAGTACAAAAAAACAATTGTTGTTTTTTCTTTAGGTTCCAACTTTTATCTATATTTGTCAAAGCTATGGAGCAATTAAACGAATCAATCAATTGAAACACATATATCGTACAATATTACCATGCATGGTAGCGCTTTTCTGTTGCCTTTTGCCCGCTTTTTCTATTACGGGAGAGCATCCGGTACTGATTATCAGTTCCTATAATCCGGATGCCGGCCGTACTTCCGGCAACATCTCCGACTTTATGGAGGAGTTCCAACGCCTGGGCGGGACAAACACCATCGCATTGGAGAACATGAACTGCAAGAGTTTTTCCGAATCCCCTCTTTGGGAGAGGAGAATGGCTGAGCTGTTGGCTAAATATCAAGGTGATAAAAGTCCGGCGCTGATTGTACTTATAGGGCAGGAAGCCTGGGCTGCCTATCTTTCTCTGGAAGACTCCATATGCGGCAATACTCCGGTAGTGAGTGCACTGTCCAGCCGGAACGCCATATTGCTGCCGGGTGATACCGTTGACCTGAAGACCTGGATGCCCGAATCCGTCGACTTCTTCACGGATTTCCCCAGTTCGCCTATCAAGGCCGGCTTCGTTTATGAGTATGATGTGGAGGCCAACATCAATATGATAAAGCAGATGTATCCCGGCACCAAGAATATCGCTTTTGTCTCAGACAACAGTTATGGCGGCGTTGCCATGCAAGCCTATGTAGTGAAGGAGATGCAGAAGTTCCCGGAACTAAACCTGATTCTGCTGGACGGACGCGTCAATACCATATATACCATTTGTGACAGATTGCATGAGTTACCGGAAAATACAGCTATATTGATGGGGACATGGCGTGTGGACATGAACGATGGTTACTTCATGCGGAATGCAACCTACGCCATGATGGAAGCAGCTCCCACTTTGCCCACTTTCTCGCTCAGTTCCGTAGGCTTGGGATATTGGGCTGTGGCAGGTGTCGTTCCTGCCTACCGTGCTTTGGGCAAGGAGATGGCAAGACAGTCTTACCGCCTGCTGACCACCTCCCAGGATAGTGAGACCCATATGGAAATCATTCCGAATGAGACCATACTGGACGGCAAACTTGTGAAGGAAAAGAAACTGAATATCGCCGGCCTTCCGGAACCGGTAAAGATGCTGAACGTAACCCCTTCTTTCTACGAGCAGTACAAGTATCATATCTGGTCTGTCGGTGCTGTTCTGTTGGTGCTGTTGGGCGGTTTGTTCGTTTCCCTTTATTTTTATTATCATACAAAGAAGTTGAAGGATGAACTGGAGGTATCCGAAGGTGCCTTGCGCGAAGCAAAGGACCGTGCCGAAGAATCCAGCCGCCTGAAGAGTGCTTTCCTTGCCAATATGAGCCACGAAATCCGTACTCCATTGAATGCGATTGTGGGCTTCTCGGACGTGCTGTCTGCCGGAGGAGCCTCGGAAGAAGAACAGCGTGGCTATTTCGAGATTATCAGGACCAACTCTGATTTGCTGCTTCGGCTAATCAATGACATATTGGATGTGTCCCGTTTGGAGGCCGACCGCGTCATCCTTTCTTTGGAGAGCTGCAATGTAGTGCAGATATGCCAGCAGGTAGTAGCTTCCGTGGCCCAGGCACGCAGGTCGACCAATCAATTCTTATTTGAGTGTGAACGTGAGGTAGTGGAGATGCGGACGGATGTGCAGCGTTTACAGCAGGTTGTGATAAATCTGCTTTCCAATGCGGACAAGTTTACAAAAGAAGGCACGATAACCTTGAAGCTGGAACTGGATACAGCAGGGAATGTAGCAGTATTTTCGGTGACCGACACCGGTTGCGGCATTCCTTTGGACAAACAGAAACGGGTGTTCGAACGTTTCGAGAAGCTGAACGAATATGTGCAGGGAACCGGCTTGGGCCTGTCCATCTGTAAGCTGACCGTTGAGAAGTGGGGCGGCGAGATTTGGATAGATCCTGCCTATACGGATGGAGCGCGGTTTATGTTTACCCACCCTATGAACTTATAAGAACCGACAAGAAATAAGGAAATATAATGAAAAGATTTAGTTGTTTTTTTATCTGGATTTTTGTCCTGACAAGCATACTGCCTGCGCAGGAAAGAGAGGTGAAACTGAAAGTCGTACAGACCAGTGATATACACGGCAACTACTATCCCTACGACTTTATACGCCGCCGGGAGGCAACCGGCAGTCTGGCACGTGTGCATGCTTTGGTGCAAAAAGAACGTGAGGCTTATGGCGAAAACCTGATTCTTTTGGACAATGGCGACATTCTGCAGGGACAGCCCACAGCCTATTATTATAATTACATAGATACCGTTGCCCCTCATCTGGCAGCGGAGATGATGAATTTCATGGGGTATAATGCCGGTAATATGGGTAACCATGACGTAGAGACCGGCCGTACCGTTTTCGACCGTTGGGCAGGTGACTGCCGTTTTCCGATATTGGGTGCCAATATTGTGGATACTGCTACCGGAGAAACCCATTTCAAACCCTATGAGGTGCTGGAACGTGACGGAGTGAAAATTGTGGTTCTCGGTATGATAACTCCTGCCATCCCCGTATGGCTTTCAGAGAATCTGTGGAAAGGGCTGCGTTTCGACGATATGGAGGAGACTGCCCGCAAATGGATGAAGATTATCCGTGAGCAGGAAAAGCCTGATTTGGTTATCGGTATGTTCCATGCCGGCCAGGATGCCCAGCTGATGGGAGGCAAGTATCGCGAAAACGCTTCGGTGGAAGTGGCGTGCAACGTGCCGGGATTCGATATTGTCCTGATGGGGCACGACCATGCGCGCGAATGCAAGAGGGTGTGCAACATAGCCGGTGACTCGGTACTGGTGATGGACCCTGCCAGCAACGGTGTTGTTGTGAGTAATGTGGATATAACCTTGAAACTGCGTGATGGTAAAGTTATAGACAAGAAGATAGACGGCATACTGTCCGATACGCAAGACTACGGCGTCAGCGAAGAGTTCATGCAACGCTTTGCCCCCGAAAATGAAGCTGTGCAGAATTTTGTTTCCAAGAAAATTGGTTCCTTTACCGAGACTATCTCCACACGTCCTGCCTATTTCGGTTCTTCCGCTTTTATAGACCTTATCCACGAATTGCAGTTGGCAATCAGCGGAGCGGATATTTCTTTTGCGGCTCCTTTGTCCTATGATACGGAAATCCGTAAAGGAGACATTTTTGTGAACGATATGTTCAATCTGTATAAGTACGAAAATATGCTTTACACCATGCGTCTGACGGGGAAGGAGATACGCGATGCCTTGGAGATGTCGTATGATTTGTGGACCAATCGGATGAAGTCTCCGGACGACCATATCCTTCTCTTCCGTGAGAAGCGCCGCGAAGGTGCTACGGATAGGGCCTCATTCAAGAATTTCAGCTTCAACTTCGATTCTGCGGCGGGTATTATCTACACGGTGGATGTGACCAAGCCGGATGGGGAGAAGGTAGCCATTCTCAGTATGGCAGACGGTACCCCGTTCGATATGGATAAAATGTATAAGGTAGCGGTGAATTCTTATCGCGGAAACGGTGGCGGCGAATTGCTGACAAAGGGTTCCGGCATCTCGCAGGATGAATTGAAGGAGCGCATCATCCACTCTACGGATAAGGACTTACGCTATTATCTGATGCAGTACATCGAGCGAAAGAAGGTGATTGAACCGCGTGCGCTGAATCAGTGGAAGTTTATTCCCGAAGAATGGGTGGCTCCGGCTTCCATGCGTGATTATGAGTTCTTGTTTGGCAAAGTTAAAGAATAATTCACTATCTTTGCGGCTCAGAATCTATAATGTAAGTTTTTGGACGTGAAGCAGAAGAAAAAAAATATAGGCGCATTGAGCTTGCTGGTACTGTTTATCATGTACCAGGCAAGCATCACCGCGTTCACTCACGTCCATTATGTGAATGGGGTGATGATAACGCACTCGCACCCTTTTCATGGCACACACTCTCACTCCCAGACTTCCCTTCTGGTCATCGGGCATTTGTCGGCATTCTACTCTTCCGGGGTGGATGTGTATGAGGTTCAGCACCCGATGCGTCCTTTGCTGGCCATGCTCAGAGCCAAACCGGCAACACCTACTGTTAAGGGGGAAGTGATACGTACCCTTTCCCTTCGCGCTCCTCCCGCTCTTTTTTCATAGTCATTAGGTTTAAAAACGCCTGGATTTTTTGTATGTAGATACCAGGCATTTTAGTCTCGAAGTCCGGCATTTCAGTGAACGAAGTGCGGCATCTCGGATGATTATCTTTTTTCAGACTTGAATTATTTTTTTTATTTAGAGCGCTAATTTGATGAAACAATACATTTTGGCGTTGGTACTTGCAGTGGTAAGTGCCAGCGTAGCTTTTGCCGTAAATCCTATAAAAGAAGGCAATATGATTTCCGGCCATGTGATAGTGAAAGGTACGGAGGAAAATATACCGTATGCCACGGTTTTGATTATCGGCAGTGGTCAGGGAACGGTTTCCAATGAAGAAGGACAATTTGAGTTCCGCAAGCTTCCGGCGGGAAAATACAAGCTCCGTGTGTCGGCAGTGGGTTACAAGACCCAAGAGAAGGAGGTGACGGTGAGCAAGGACTTTACTGCCGTCATACATTTCCCGATGGAAGAGGAGAGTTTCATGACCGATGAAGTGGTGGTATCCGCCAACCGCAACGAGGTAAGCCGCAAGGCAGCTCCGGTAGTTGTAAATGTGATGAGTACCAAATTGTTCGAGATGGTCAACTCCACCGACCTTGCCAAGACACTGAACTACCAATCGGGCTTGCGTGTGGAGAACAACTGCCAGAACTGTGGTTTCCCCCAGGTGCGCATCAATGGCTTGGAAGGTCCGTATTCGCAGATATTGATAAACAGCCGTCCCATCATCAGTGCATTGAGCGGTGTGTACGGATTGGAGCAAATCCCCGTGAACATGATTGAACGGGTAGAAGTGGTGCGTGGCGGAGGCTCTGCCTTGTTTGGGGCCAATGCTGTGGGAGGAACTATCAATATTATAACCAAAGACCCCATCAACAATTCCTTTCAGGTATCGAGCATGTTCTCCAATATGGACGGCAAGTCCTGGGAGCAATATATGGGTGGCAATGTGTCGCTGGTTGCCAAAGATAACTCTTACGGCATTGCCTTTTATGAGAGTTACCGCAACCGCAACCCCTACGACCGCGATGGCGATGGCTTTTCCGAGCTGGGCAAGCTGAACATGAATACTTTCGGCTTCCGCGCCTATTACCGTCCTACGCATTTCAGCCGCATCAATCTGGAATACCATACCACCAACGAACTTCGTCGCGGAGGCAACAAATTCGATTTGCAGCCGCACGAGACGGACATCACCGAGCAGACCAAGCATATCATCAATAGCGGAGGCGTGAGTTATGATTTGTTCTGGAAAGAGTACAAGCATAAGATTTCGGCTTACACCTCCATCCAGCACACCGACCGCAACAGCTACTATGGTGCCCAAAAGAACATGAATGCCTACGGCAAGACGAAAGACCTGACCTGGGTTGCCGGCGGCATGTATGTGGGCAATATGGACAACTGCTTCTTTGCCCCCGCCACCTTCACCGGCGGACTGGAATATCAGAACAACTCCCTGCACGACATCATGACCGGCTATCATCGTGACATGGAGCAGGATGTCCGCATTGCCAGCGCCTTCGTGCAGAATGAGTGGAAGATGAACGTACTGACCATGCTGGTCGGCGCCCGCCTGGATAAGCACAACCTGATAGACAAGCTTATTTTCAGCCCCCGCGTCAACCTGCTCTACAAGCCGGCAGATGATTTTCAGGCACGCTTGACTTACTCTACCGGTTTCCGCGCTCCGCAGGCATACGATGAGGACTTGCACGTAACGGCAGTAGGCGGTAAGGGTGTCCAAATCAAACTGTCCGACAATCTGCGTGAAGAGCGTTCCAACAGTTACAGCGGTTCGGTGGACTGGACTGCCCATCTGGGACACTGGCAGGCAAACATCCTGGTGGAGGGTTTCTATACAGACCTGCGCCACGTCTTTGTGCTCGAAGATATCGGCAAGAACGAAGTAGGGGATGTCATCAAGGAGCGCCGCAACGGAAACGGCGCACGCGTATACGGTGCCAATCTGGATGCGAAGATTGCCCACGGCAAGGAGGCGCAGTTCCAGCTCGGATTTACGGCACAGCGCAGCCGCTATACCCATGAGGAAGCCTGGACGAAGGTGGACGGCAAAGACCTTACCACCAAGCGCATGCCCCGTACACCGGACTATTACGGATATTTCACTTTCTCCTCGGCGCCGGTGAAGAATTTCGACTTCTCCCTTTCCGGCACTTATACGGGAAAGATGATTGTTCCGCACTACGCACCGGAAGATGCTCCCGAAGGTGCCTTCTGCAATATCACCTCGGACCGCATGGAGCATACTCCCCAATTCCTGGACCTGAATGTGAAGCTGAACTATACGTTTGTGCTTCACGACCATATCAAGCTTCAGTTGAATACGGGTGTACAGAATATCTTCAACAGTTTCCAGAAAGACCTGGATAAAGGGGAATTCCGCGATGCGGGCTATTTCTACGGACCTACGCAGCCGAGAACCTTCTTTGTCGGCTTCAAGATAATGAACTAAAAGTTTCCATTTAAGGATTTTTAGAGCTAAATTCCGCAAAATAGTCCTACATTTGTCGCCAAAGCACAAAAACCATGGATACTAAGAGAATACGGAATGTAGATATTTCCCAGATACATCATTTGCCGATGATCGATTTCATCGGCAATGATTTTGCTATTTTTGATGACATCAAGGACATGTCTTTGAGCTCTTATCCCACCCGTTTGAATGCTGCTTGCCTGACTGTCTGCCTGAAAGGGTGGTGCAAACTGGAACTCAACTTGCAGCAATGTGAAATGCGGGAAGGTATGTTGGGTATTATCCTTCCCGACCAGATTGTTCTGCAAGGAGAACGCTCCGATGACTTTGCCGGACTTTTCATTGCCGTCTCAAAAGATTTTATGGATATGGTGATACCCACCATGCAACAGCTTTTCCCCATGTTCTTCATGATTAAGGAACGGCCTTTCGTCCACATCACTCCGGAGGAATCCCAATCATTCCAGGAGTATCACTCTTTCCTCTGGAGCAAGGTGAAGCTGAAGGACAATCCTTTCCGTAAGGAAATCACCCAGGGATTGCTGCTGGCACTGTTCTATGAGATATACAACATCTATCAAGGGCATGCCGTTCAGGAGCGCATACCCAAAAGCAGGAAGGAAGACTTGTTCGAACGCTTTATCCGTGCCGTTTCAGAGTCCTATAAGGAAGAGCGAAGTGTGTCCTATTATGCCGATAAGATGTTCCTCACCGCCAAGCACCTTTCCACCGTAGTGAAGGAAATCAGCGGAAAGACGGCAGGCGAATGGATTGACAGTCTCGTCGTTTTGGAAGCCAAAGCCTTGTTGAAGTCTTCCGAGCTGAGCATTCAGGAAATTGCGGACGAGCTGCACTTTGCCAACCAGTCGTTCTTTGGCAAGTATTTCAAGCATCACACCGGTATGTCACCTAAAGAATATCGCCGGCAATAGGTTCAATGTGACGGAATAATGTTTATTTTTGCGGTAAAGATTTACCCCCAAAATAAACTATCATGGAAAAAAGAGAAATTGACCTTACTGTTTCCTGCTATGGAAAGGTGAAAGGAGTGAAGTATGACGTTGTCATCCTGCCTTGGGGAGCTACGGAGCCCCATAATCTGCATCTGCCTTATCTCACTGATTGTATTCTGCCGCATGACATTGCCGTAGACGCGGCTGCATTGGCTTTACAGAATTCCGGTGTACGCTGCATGGTGATGCCTCCCGTACCTTTCGGTGCACACAATCCGGGGCAGCGCGAACTTCCGTTCTGCATCCATACCCGCTATTCCACCCAGCAGGCCATTCTGGAAGACATAGTTGCCTCCCTCTATGCACAAGGCATGCGCAAGCTGATTATTCTCAGCGGTCATGGCGGCAACAACTTCAAGGGAATGATTCGTGACCTGGCGTTTGTGTATCCCGATTTTCTGATTATCGCTGCCGACTGGTTCAGCATCGTCCCTCCCAAAGACTACTTTGAGGCTGTTGTCGACGACCATGCCGGCGAGTCTGAGACTTCCGTCATGATGCATTACCATCCCGAGCTGGTGAATCTGGCTGAGGCCGGTGACGGAGAATCCCGACCGTTTGCTATTCCTTCCCTGAATGAAAAGGTGGGCTGGGCTCCCCGCCATTGGGATAAGGCTACAGTCGACAGCGGGGTAGGGAACCCCAAAAAAGCTTCTGCCGAGAAAGGAAAACGTTATATGAAACCGGTGGTGGAGAAGTTGGCGAAGCTCTTTACGGAAGTCGGCCTGGGAAGTCTGTATTGATGTACTTGGCTTCCGGCTATATATAAAAATAGGCAATAACCATTGTTGGATATTGCCTATTTTTTTAGTGCACCCTAAAAACTAATCTCTTTACTCTTATAAAACTAATCTTTCTCTATTTCGAGTACAAAATTAGAAGGTTTTTGCGGGTTATGAATTGACATAAGTCAAAAATCTTATTTGGATATTATTTTTTCAAACGTGCCCAAAAGCCCTTCTTTTTCTGCCGGACCGGTTCACTGTTTTCGCGAAACAGTTCTTCGTAGGTCAGCCCGTCATGCACCATGCGGTAGATGCTTCCCCAGTCGGGCAGTCCGCCCAGATTGCGGTCATCGATAAAGAGATCGGCTTTTACTTTGCGCGAAAAACCGGTGTGTGCGATGTCTTCTTCCGGATAGTCCCGGTTGACGGCATAGAATTCCACACCCCGTTTCCTGCACCATTCCACGGCTTCCTCCAGAAGCTTCCCTTCACGTACCGTCCACAGAATCAGCCGGTGGCGCTCGTCCATCAGCATCTTCAGCGTAGCGGTGGCAAAGGGAATCTCTTCTCCTATCCGGGGATAGCGGTGCTCTACGATGGTACCGTCAAAATCAATGGCTATGGTCATAGGCAGATAAATTGCTTAAAGGGGATTATAAGTTATGCCGTTCGCTTTATTTTCCGGTTGTACCGCCTGAATGCTTGTTGATAGGGGTATTGCTGTATTCTTCGGTATAGCCCGTGTAGCAATTCAGTTGGACAACTACCTGTTTTTTCGCACCGTTTACGAATACGGGGAATGTATATGTCTTCGTCTGGGTTTTGCTGCGGCTGCCGAAAACCAGTTGGTTGTTTCCGCTGATGGCGGTCTTCAATTCTTTTTCTACGGTGTAATAGCCATTCTTGCTGCCTTCGGCGTTGGTGATACACTTTTCGATGACAGAAGCCAGTCCTTTAGAGGCTCCCACGGCTTGCAATGCAGCTTCCGGGGTAGTGGTGTAGTCCCAGCCGCACTTGGTGATTACCTTCAGAGTGGCGGTCAGTGCCGAGTAATCTCTGTTTTCAATCTTGATTACACCGTTTTCTCCGTTCACGGTGTTATATCCGCCTTGCTGTATTTTGCTTACAGTTTTGCTTGGCAGGATATTGGTCAGATACTTGCCTTGTATTTTTTCGCCTTCGGGAATTGTAATGACGTAGTTGCCGTCTTTGTAGGTTACGTCTCCAAAGTGTACGGCAGCTCTTGTGACAACAGCATCTTTCAACGCTTCCATGGAGGCAGGGTCAAAGTAAGAGCCGGTGCTTGCACTACCTGTTACCGCTGTCTTTATTTCAATAGGAGCTTTGGCCACCGCATCTTCCGGTGTCACTTTGATGGCTACTGCCGTCACGGGCACCGCTTCTTCTTTCGGAGTTTCTGCCACCTCTTCGCTTGTGCTGGCTTTCGGCTCTTCGTAAGTTACGGCGGCAATAGTCGTGCCTTCTTCAGCAGCTTGTGCCGGTACGGATACGGTTGTGGTAGTGGCTGCTTCTTCCGCAGAGGTTTCGTTCTGGGCAGCTTCCACGTTGGTTTCCTTGTCAGCTTCTACTGTCACTTCTTCTACATTTTCAAAGCTGATGGCTTTCGCCATTTTCACATTCAGAGTGGTTTGTGTACGATTGGCGGCGCTTGCGGCAATGGTCACTTTGCTTTCCATGCTTTCCATGTCGGTAGCTGTGAATTTCAGGTTATATTCACCGGTTTCTTTCACGGTCAGCATGTACACGCCTTGTGCATCGGTAGTAGCTGTCAGGTTGTTTCCGGCATCTACCTGGGCACCGGTCAATGCACCGCCGGTAGCTGTCACTGTGCCCACAATGTAATATTCCTTTTCCGTTTCCAGCGGATCTACTACTTCTTCATTCTCTTTGTCATCGTCACCACAGGCGATGAGTGCTACAGTACTAAAGGCCATGGCAAACATCAGCAGACCTCCAAAAAACAAATTTTTCTTTTTCATAACTTTGTCAATTAATAAAATTCAAGTGTTTAATTAATATTTATTTTGATAACTCCCGTTGTATTTCTTTTGATAGTTCCCGTTGTATTTCTTTTATAAGGAAGTAGCGTATATAGTCCGGCTGGTAGAAGTTGCTGCTCCGGTTCTCGTCAGGGCGTGTGCTGTAACTTCTTCCCAGTCGTTTTTCTATGTATTCTCCATCTGCCACCATGCCGTATGTCCATGTAAAGTAGTCGGCAGGCTTTACCCTGAAGAATCCTTTCTGGCTCCATTTCTTTCCCGGCAGGGGGATGGCAAAATGAAATCCTCCGTTTATCTCTCCGTCCGTACAGAGGGCATACAAGCCGATGGCATACTCTCCGAAGTGCCGCGTACAGTCTCCTCTCACTCCATAATCACCGTAAATATACCTCCCTGCTTTCAGGTCGAACTGCAAGTTGAGGTGCGGTTCGTAGTACGAAGCGTTCAGCGAGGCATTGATACGTTGTTTTCTGCCCATATACCATCCGTCTTCCCGGGTGACGGCGGAGAAACCGGTGGAGCCTGCCGTTCCGCCCAGTTCCCAGCGTCCGTTGTCGGTGCGGTATTTTATTTCCAGTTGCGCACCGTAGCGGTTGTTGGTAAAGTTGCCCACCGTCATTTTCCCGAAGATATTATGCCTGAAGCGTACATCCTGCGATAGAGCTATGATTCCCGGTCTTATCCGTTTCATCTCTCCACTCAGATTGGTGGCTACGGGCAGTATCACTTGTGCGGTCATTTTCCCACCTTTCCATAGAGCCATTTCCACTGCCGGATTCAGGTTGATGGCATATGTATACAGTTCGTCAAACGTATTGTTCTCCAAAAACAAATCGGGGTATATCACCAAATCCACCTTCCAGGCAGACGGCACTTCTTCCTGACCGGCATTTTTCAATGCCTTCATGGCAGGATCCGTATCTACTGTAATCCCCATTTGCTGATATACTTGTGTCAGGTTGATTTCTCCGTTTCTGTATGCTTCCGTCAATGTATCCGGCAGATTGATGCAAAGCCTGGGAATCCGGTTTTCCAGTACCACCAATTGCAAATCGCCCTTTGTCTTGCTTCCCAAGCAGGCATCTATGGCTTTGCCCACTCCGGTGTAGGTACTTCTATATACGTTGTTCTCAAAACTTACAGTGGTCATTCCCGGTGTCTGTGCACATCGGATATTTTCCATTCCGATAGCTTTCAGGCCCTCTGTCACTTGGGCATCTGCCATTGCAGAAATACCACAGAACCATACTGCCAGTATCCACTTCAAACCGCTTTTTCTCTTGTTTTTCATCCTACTCTTTAATCCCTAATCCTTAATCCTTCATCTCTCTCTTAGTGCAACAGCCTGCATTCATACCGTATCCCTCCCGATATGCTGTTGAATTCTCTGGTAAACACATGGATGGAGAGCTGCCTCCATAATCTGGCGGCAGCTCCCACATTGAAACCTTTCGAATCATATTCGGCTATGACAGTCATTTCCCGGCAGAAAGCAGGGGAGTAGCTGATACCTCCGAAAGGACCGTCTTTTATGCTGTGATCATTCAGTGGGATGTAGTAGCCTGCTGTCACAGCAAGACGGTCACCTTGGGCAATGGAGAAGCCTTTGGTAAGAGCGCCGTAGACAGTGGCAAAATAGTTTGTTCCGGTATTTTTGAAGGGGTCGTCTACACCTATTACTAGACTTGGCCGGTATTTCCCTTCTTTCAATGGTCGTATACGTGCAGTCATCGACCGGTCTTGCTGGAAATAGCCTCTTTTCCCGTCATATCGTCTGGTTTTCAATAGTGTGCATCGATAACTTAATTCCACAAACGAGAGGAAGGTCATATTCACGAAATAATTTCCGGTATTGAAGTTGAACGGTGTCATGCCGTCCGGCAGATAATTACCACCTCCCATAAAGGTGCCGGCTTCCTGCATGTCTGCTGTGGGGATATTCAGTAGCCCGGTGTTGCCCATGGAGTATTGGGCTTGTACCTTGAGGGCACAGCACAACAAGCAACAGACCATAAGTCCTTGTTTAAATTTCATGCTAATTTTTGATTCTAAAACGTTGTTGTCTGGTGGGTCTAAAGTACGCTACGCTATTGCCGGTCACATGGGGAAGAGGTTCGTGGCAGCATCTGATTTTTTTATATGTGACAAAATTACGTCAAATGTATTTGATATGCAAGAGAAAAATGGGGAAATAACACTAAACTGTTGTTCCAATAGTGCTATTTTCATATTACCGAGGTGACACACAGCCTCTGTATACTTCTGCCACTTTTTCCGCTATTTTGTTCCAATCGAAAGCCGACAAGTTGTATGTACGTTTTTGGGGTGTCGCTAATTTTTGTTGCAGGTGGCAGGCCAAATCATGCACATCACCTGGTTTGAAGTAATCAGATTCTTTCAAATCTATTAAGTGAGTGGCTGGAATATCACTCACCAGTACATCTAATTGATAACTCATAGCTTCCAATAATACCAACGGGAATCCTTCGTTATACGAAGAAAGCACATACATTCCGGCATGACTATACACTTCGTTAAGTTTCTCGCCAAAGATATACCCTGTAAAGACTACCCGATTGGACTTTATCAACTTCTTAAGGTTTTCTTCGTAATCCGATTCTGCCTCCACACCGCCAACTATCACCAACTTATAGTCGGTATTCAGTTTCTCGAATGCTTGAATCAATACATCGAACCCCTTTTCAGGAGTAATACGTCCCACGCTGATTACATATTTTCCAGGTGTTAATCCCATGCTGCTAATATAATTGCATTTCGAGGTGGGTTGTACATTGGGTATTCCGTTAGGAATATAAACAGACTTCTTTTGTACCTTTTCCGGATATTTTTGCATTTGGAATTTATTCACAAAAATAATTGCCTGTGAGCAATTCAATGCAATACTTTCACTGAATTTCAATATTTTTTTGGCCATTCTTCCCCATTTGGTATGTTCATAATTGGGACTGTGGTAGGTAAGTACCACTTTCTTACCAGACAATCTGAGCAATGGGGCAAACAGTGCGGGACCAATGTTATGAATATGTACCACATCACTTTTTCCAAAGCATGCTGATAAGGTAGCCAAAAAAGAGTGAAATACGGCTTCAAATCCTTTTATTTTAGTGGAAGGTAGGTCAATGAACTTTATATTGGGATAAGTCTTATCTGAGTTCACATATGGTTTACGGCGATATACTGTTATTTGATACTTTGCGTTAAATAGTGGGTAGAGTGATTCACAATGTTTTTCCACTCCACCTTGTATCTTTGGAAATCCTCTGGTTCCCAATACTGAAATTTTCATTGCTATTTCTTATTATTTAATAGTTGTTCATAGAATGGGAGTAGCCGCTTGTAATAACTCTCTTTGCTCATATCTTTGTGGGCAAAACTGATGGCGTTATCACTCATCTGCTGATACACTTCTGCGCTCAAATCCGATGCTTTAGCAATCTTTTCTGTCAATTCAGTTGTATTGTGCGGCTTAAATATATAACCTGTTTTACCCTCATTGATAATTTCGGGGATGCCACCGATACGCGATCCAATGGCGGGTACACCTTCACAATAAGATTCGATGATTGCCATTGGATTGTTCTCGTACCATTCTGATGGAACTACTACAAAGTAGGCATTCTTCTTCAAATCCATCAGTTCTTGACCGCTCTTATAGCCTAAGAATTCTATATTTTTTATCCCATGCTGCTCTTTATAAGCCTCTAATTGATTGCGCAATGGTCCGTCGCCTACAATTTTCAGTTTGTCTTGAGGTCTGTTCTTAAATGCGTTCATCAGTGTAATAATGCCTTTCTCTTGAGACAAACGACCCAAGAATAAGAAGTATTTCTCTTTTAATGGTATGCGATGTTCACTGATACTTACTGAGAAGTTATGAAGTACAATGTTAGGTAATTCTTTCAATGCAGGCATATACTTTTCGTGCTTTCCTTTAGCAAAGTTACTCACGTAGAGCAAGCCGTCTATGTATTTAGCCGGGTTGAAGAATTTATTTCGGTAGTATTGTTCAGCAGCCATAAAGATACTTAGGAAATAACTGCCTTTAGTACATCTGTTGGTGACACAACGGTAGAAGTGCTTTCCTTGGCATTTTTCACAGACCTCATCCTTTCCGTTTCTGAAACTATAGGCAGGACATACTATACGGTAATCGTGGATAGTGAAAACAATGGGAATATTGTATTTTTTCAATATAGTGAAAATGGAAGGGGAAATTTGTCCCCACAGCAGATGGATATGCGCAATGTCTGGCTTTTCATCAATGATGAGTTGCTCTATTTTGCGAGCTGCATCTGGATAGTAAAAGTAGTTTCGAAGATTAATTACTTGCCTAAACACTCCTTTGCGTGTATCTTTCGATTCAGGGAAGTATTTTTCAAATTTAGAAGGGCGATTCTGCTTCCACTTCAGCGTAAAATATGTCACTTCGTGTCCATTTTGTTCCAGCATATCGCCTGTATTGAAACATACCGTTTCAGCACCTCCTTTATTGTAATTATATACGTCAATTAATAGAACTTTCATGATTAGAAAATTATTGTTCAATGATTGTTTTCAGTGTGTGTATTGACTTTGCTCTCTCTGTAGCAATAATATTGTTAACTCTTTCAAAATCAATCTTCTTATTGGTCAACGAGAAATCATTGAAATCTGTAACAATACGATCTTGTAAATCTGTGAGATGTAGGATACTCTGATTCCTGCTTCCGGTTTTGGTATTGGGCAGAACTTCGATAAACTGTGTATTGAAATTAATAGCAAAAGCTGTTCCGTGGAAAGAGTCTGTTACCATGTAGGTAGCATTCTTTATGTAGGATAGGAATTCCCCAATATTAGGTAGCAACACCATTTTCCCACCTCTCACAGCTTGATGTAAAGTTGGTGTAATACGTACTAATGGTAAACCTACATAGGCTGCAAAATACTTGGCATAAGTATCCAGCCGGGGATTGTTATGAATTTCATAAATTAACACATATTTGCCTTTTATCTCTTTCTTGATGTATTGGCACCATTGGCTTTTGTCATTGTGTTAAAATAAGCCCATTTTTATTTATTTTCCACCATTTGACCTATATACGCAAATCACTGTATTATAGTGCGTTTTAGCAAATTTTCTCTCCAAATAATTTGCATCGTTTTCCGATAATCTCTATTTTTGTATGCAAATCGTATGCACATATATTTGCATACAGACCAAGTAAAGAACCATCAAAAACGGCAGATTATGTACAAGTATTCAAAGGACGGAATTTCGGTGCTGTCGGTACTGGACGCACGCAGGGCGAAGAAAAGCGGCTTGTTCCCCGTGAAGATACAAGTCATACACAACCGCAGGCAGAAATACTATTCCACGGGGCAGGAGCTGTCAAAGGAGGATTGGGCGAACCTTGCGGAAAGCAAGAGCCGCAGGCTCACGGAGGCACGCTCGAACATAGAGAACAGCTTCTCAATCATCAAGGGGCAGGTGGAGGCACTCGCCGAGCGTGGCGATTTCGCGTTTGATCTTTTGAGTGTCCGGCTGGGCAGATGCTCCACCGCGACAGTGAACGCCGCGATAAAGGCGAAGACGGAAGAGTTGAAACGTAACGGGCAGGCGGGTACGTACCGCAGCTATCATGCACTGCTGACGGCGGTGGAGGAGTTTGCAGGGAAAGACATTCCGTTTTCTGCCGTCACGGTGGACTGGCTGAACCGCTGCGGAAGATTCTGGACGGGCCAAAAGAAAAGCAAGTCCACGCTCAGCGTCTATTTCAAGATGCTCAAGGCGATAATGAACCGGGCAAAGGCGGACGGCATAATAAAGGAGGCGCACTTCCCGTTCGGCAGGAACAGGTTCGAGATACCCTCAGCCGAGGGCAGGAAGCTGGCACTCACACTGGAGCAGATAAAGAGGCTCGTCACCTATACCGACGGAAGGGAGGAAACCGAGCTTTACCGGGACATGTGGTTCTTCTCCTACCTCTGCAACGGCATCAACTTCCGGGACATGCTCTATCTTACTTACGGAAACATCGTGGGAGGTGAAATCTGTTTTGTCAGGGCAAAAACGATGAATACTTCCAAGCAAGTGCGTACCATACGTGCGGTGCTCACCCCCGAGATGCGGAAAATCATGGACCGCTGGGGCAACCCCGATGACGGAAACCCCGGCACGCTCATCTTCAAGTTCGCCACGGGGAAGGAGGACGGCTTCGCCACCAAGCACCTTGTCGATACGGTCATACAGAAATGCAACAAGGTATTGGGTAGGATAGCCGAGGCGGTGGGTCTGCCCCCCGTGACCACGTATTCGGCCCGGCACTCGTTCGCCACCGTGCTCAAGCGCAGCGGGACGAATATCTCCTACATATCCGAAAGTCTGGGGCACTCCAACCTTGCCATAACGGAGAACTACCTTGCCAGTTTCGAGCGGGACGAACGGATGAGGAACGCGCAGTTACTTACCAAATTCGACTGACCATGCCAAGAAAGAAGACCAGAGAGATAAAGATACGGCACCTCAAATGTTTCGGTGCCATATGGGAGGAGCTTTCCGGACATCCCGGGCTTGCCGGATATGAGATAACGGAGGCCGTGATACGCGTACAGGAGCGGGTACGGCCCACCATAAACAATGTGGAGGCGGTCATCGAACGCATAAGGTTCAGCCATGCCACCCGCAAGTACAAATACCCCGTCATCCTCGGCAGGGAGATGATAGGCCAGAGTGTACTGGCAAAGATGGCGGGCGTGAGCCGCCAGAGCATAGCCCGGTGGGAGGAGCTGGGCTTCATATCGCGCTCCGACATCGGGATACCGGGAGAGAAATATTTCGTAATAGAAGAAGTCATTTCCCAACTCGGAAAGTTAAAGGATGTGAAATAATAGTGCATTCCGAATCACTTGACATATGTGTGCAAAACGGTGCCATTGGAAGATTATATCCGCCTATGGCACCGTTTCCCTTTTTACCCGCCCCACGCAGTGTCACCAAAAGTCATGAAACGTCCATAAAAGTCATATCCGTGTTAAGTTATTTGCGGTTCGATATTCGCTTTCCTTTATTCTTCCTTTGCGCCACAACCGGTTGGAACGGCTGTGACGACAGCCATAGTACAAACACCCAAAAAGAAAGGAAGAAAATGAACCAGATCATTCTTACCACGCCCGAGGAACTCCGGGCAATCGTGAGCGAGAGCGTCTCGCAGACACTGGCAGGGCTCACCCTGCCGAAGGACGAACCCGACAACCTCACGCCGGATGCGGCTGTGGGGGTACTCGAACAGCACGGGTTCCTGATTTCGAAGGCCC
>ERZ791724.393-NODE-393-length-36666-cov-2.252820_pt1 | contig 36666 bp, 17 predicted proteins | sample MGYA00510044_ERZ791724 | MGnify/ENA primary metagenome ERZ791724 (study PRJEB30046, sample SAMN00715140) | human gut metagenome | study: EMG produced TPA metagenomics assembly of the A metagenome-wide association study of gut microbiota in type 2... | reverse complement strand
CCCACAGCCCGCAGCCGGCAACCGCCGGGCCTGCAACTGCAAAACGGGGTTTTACCATAAGCATAACGGTATTTTGCAGGGTCCGGACAAACAAAAACAACGAAGCAAAGCGTTGTTTATCTTCCGGCTTTCCCCGAACAGCCCGTGGAGAATATCCGAATTTACACGCAAGAATTACAGCGGAATTACGGGGCTTATGCAGAACAATACGCTGGACGACCTCAATTTGCCGATGGAAAAAGGTATTTTAACAATATTGAAATTAAGGGCGTACAAGGCAGGATTAAAAGCTGTTAATCAACGCATTACGGAATAAAAAGCAACGAAATGTACCCCAAAAGCGGTGACGACCGATGTTTGGTCGTCACTGTTATCATGTTTCTTACAACCTCTCAACTGTCATATAATCAACCAATTGAAGCCCAAAGTGACGAGTGATGACAAAATATACCATTATTTGCCGGTTGAGCTTGGGTTATTTTACGCTTACATTGCTAATGAATTCATTTGTCACTGTCTCTTTCAAATCGCGCATCTTCTCTCCGTTGATAGTGACATTCTCAAACGTCACATTCCTTACCATGCCGTCCCGGCTTAACCCTTGAATGAGCGAACGGTTCTCGCCGACTCCCGTATAAGTGATATTACGGAATACAACCCCCTCGATACTACTGCCGGGCTGCCTGTCGTACTTGGGATTGAAACGGACTTTCACATAAAAAAGACGACCTTCCTGAATGTGCTCTACACGGATGTCCTCGAACAAGACATTACGTACCCGGTTTCTATCACCGCAATCTACCGTCATGCATCCCTGATACATCGGGTCGTCTTCATCGTGTTCCAGAATATCCACATTACGGAAAGTAAGATTCTCGATAACCTCGCCTGTTGAAGAATCCGGATCGCCATGCCCGCCTACATTGATAGGATGCGCAACGTCCGCCCACAGAACGGAGTTTTGTACGGTAATATCGCTTGAACCTCCCCACCAGTTCCAGCGGTGGTTATAGAGCGCAATACAATCATCGCTCGTACGGAGAAAAACATTATCGACAAGGACCTTGCGGCAGCACATCATGTCAATACCGTCACTCCAGCTTCTGCAACTAAAGGATTTCAGGTTACGGATAACTATCTCCGAAGAGCCGCCGCCGAACACCGTGTAGTGTTCCGGATTCACCACCGTAATTCCATCGACCAATACATTTTCGGAATCGGTTATTTCAATGCCGCGGACAGGGTGGTCTAATATTCCACGACCGATGATACGGACATTTTCCGCATTATCAACCAGCAATTTGGCTTTCAGCACCGCACCCGGCGCCAGATAAACAGTAGTATTGCTTGGCACGCGTATCTGATTGTTGGGCAAGTCCTTCGGACGATGCACACCGGGACCGAAGAACATAACGCCTTTCGCTTCCTCGGAATAAACCTCCTTCTCCATAGGATTGGCAAAAAGATGTAAATTATGCAGGCGGTCGCCATTGAACTCCACCGAGAGGTACCGGGGCTTATCTAAGGAGAAAAAGACTGTGTTTTGCACTTGCCGAAAGGCTATCTCATTGTTCAGGGGACGTATGGCAACCTCACGCACCGTGCCATTATTCTTTTTTACCATGACTTCCACGGGACTGCCCATATCAAACTGTACCATGGAAGCGTCTTGCGGCTTGTCCAAATCGACCTGCACTTTGTATTCAAACACATCCTGCCACTCCCCGCCGGGCATACGGACACGCACCGTATAATCATCATTGTGTGGCAGCCCCGTATGCAACCCTTCCGGATAAGTTTTCAACTGTGCCCGGGCAGTCATGCCGAAGCATGCCCACACAAGCAATATAACCCATACCTTTTGTCCCATCACCCGGCTTCCTCCTACAATTTGGTTTTCTTCGTCACACCTTTCTTTATCTTGAACGTCTTTCCGCCTAATGTTACCGTACAAGTGCCGGATGCCGTATAATACCATCCGTCCGCTTCTTTTTCGAGCAACACATTCACCGGAACATCGGCTTTGACCGAAGCCGAAGGAGTTTGCAACAGCGTACCGTTCCCTAAAAAGAGAGTACAGTCCTCTCCCAGCCGGTTTCCCCACAGAGCGTAGGTGGCAGAGGCTTTCATGCCGTTATCCATCAAGCAAGGATGAGTTGCACCGTCCGAAGACAGAATATAATCCGTACGCCCGTTTTTCTGTTTTACGCAAATCCCTACATGGCTGCCCGGCTGCTTACTCTCCACCTCCGGAAAAGTAACGGAAGAAATCTGCTCGGCTTCCTTTACCGTCGAAGGTTCGTAAACGGCTACAAAAGGCCGGTTCCATGCCTCACCCTTCTGACGGGCAACAAAGGTAAGGGTGGGTTGTTCCTTAATATTGTAAGGCATGCCCGGCGTACGGCTCAGACCTTCGGTCATAGGGCTGAGAGCGGAAAACACCGTGCGGCCTTTTTCACCTTTCATCCACATATTCATCCGAATATCATCCTTATCGGGCATTCTGATTGTAAAGACGGCTTTTACATCTTTAGCGGTACGGGCGCATTTCTTGTCGAACAGATAAGAATAGGCTCCCAGATGCGCACCGGCAAAAGCCAGTTCTTCGGTAGGCTGCAGGTGCAGGTCCGTGCCGTCGGCAGCAGTCAAGGTCATCTCCTGTCCCAGATTATGATAGAAATAATCGTGCATCTTGTCTCCGCCGCGTTCTTTGCGGCTACGGAAAATATCTACATAGTAGCCTGTTTCGGGACCGGTGGTAACGATACTCATCATGCGTGTCTGGTCTGCACGGCTTTCCGGTTCACGGAAATAAACATCGCTGTACGTAACGGAAGGGAATTTATCCTTTGCCGCCGCAGCTGCGGAAGATGCCGGAAAACAGGACAACAAATCGAAGGAATGATTGCTCTTCATCACCGGATAACTGGAAATGCCGTCTACGCATACCGTATTGTGGCTGGGAAACTGTGAGTAATATTCGGCATAATCCAATCCGCTGTACAGGTATAAACCGATACCGGCATCAGGGCCTAACACATACCCCTTGCCGTAAAGCTCCATCGAAATGCCATTGGCGTGCATGTGATTGCCCTCGCTGGCGTTCAGGGAAATCATCAAACTATGGCGCGGGTGCATACCGTTGCGCTGTACCAGCCACGACACGTTTGGTGCGTAAAATAAAGGAGATACATAATCCTCTATCTTGCCTGCCCGGATATCCGGCTTCAGCGTCAAAGGCTTGTCGTCAAAAAAAGAATTGATAGACACACGTACATTTTTTTTAGCCGCAGCTTTCCCGGCATCAGGGTCAAGACATTTCAGCAAAGCAGTAAAATATCTCTCTTGCTCCTCTTTTCCATTGACTTGAGCGTTCTCAATCATCCGGACAACAGGCGTGGTATTCAGATAATTCGGATGGGTATCTCCGAAACCGCATATCATCCGGTTGGGGAACAAATACTGCGGAGTGGCTGCCACAGCTTTGGGAAGTACCGGCAGTTCCTTCGTCAAGTCACAATGCAGGTTACGGTCGAAGAGGCTTGTAAAGTTGGCATAGTCATTCATCACCACACCACTGTAACCGGGACATTCCGCCCAAATACCCGTATGAGGATCATATCCGTAGTCGGCAAGTTTTTTCAGGCTCCATTGGCGGATGCCGGATTGGTTGAGTACATAATCGATATAATAACCGCGCCCTTTGCCGTCGGCGTAATGAGCATCATCTTCGAGTATCATGCCGATGTCCATTACATAACGCGCCTGCATCAGATTCCAATTGTTATGGGGGACTCCGTTGGCTATGATATTATCCGCCCATTTCTTGAAAGCTCCGGCATAGATACTCATCTTATCGGCATAATGAACCGCCAAATACCCGTACAGGAAGTCATAAAGGGGAACAATATCATAAAGTATATCTTCATGGATTACCTCAAACGAACTCATACCGACCAGTGTCTGCTGGTGACCGTGGTTTAAATCGACAGGGACATTGCGGTAATAGATACCTTGCATATAGGTATCGAAAACACCGGCTGCCAGGCGGGCATACCGTTCTTCATCGGTCAGCCAATAAAGGAAAGCCGCATCACGGGCAATTCCCATAATCTCACGGTTCAGGCTTTCGATGTTACGCCCCGTCTTGGCGGGATGCACTTTTTCCAAAGGACGGCCGGGCAGAGAGTTGTTATGGAAAGTGACATTACCGTCTTTATCATCGTCATAGGGAATGACATCCGCCAATTTGGGACGTCCGTGAGTGGCGAATGTGCCACGCGTACCGGTATAACGCACCGTAGGAACGGGAGCCTTCGTTCCGCCTGCATGGTCGAAACTTTCACCTTTTATATATACATCGGTGGCATGGGAATTCCAGTACATGGCAAGACGCGACAAAAGCCAATCCGGCTGCACCTCGGTCAGGCGGGTATAGGAATCCGCCTTTGCTTTCAGTTTATCGAACACCTCTTTTGCCCATGGTTCATTCTCTATTAAATCACGTGTAACCTGCTTCCCGTCGGCATTCGTCAGATAACGGGGATGCGTCTGAGAAAGTTGCAGGGTGCGGACATCGATTTGCGCTTGCAATGCTGTAACCGCCGATAGCAGTAAAAGTAATATGACTTTTCTCATCTTTCAATTCGTTTTGAAAAGGAATACGCACAACCTGCCTCGCACACTCAATAGTCAAGAACTTTTTAGCATCCTTTCTGCTTTCAAACCGATATTTATGTGTGTTGATTCATATACTCTTTCGGAGACATTCCATATTTCTCGCGGAAAGAACTGGAAAAATGCGACAGGTTGGTATATCCCGTGGCATAAGCAATCTCCGATATAGTAAGCTTTTGGTCTTGCGCCAATAAAGTCGCGGCTTGCTGTAAACGAATATTCTTAATAAAGTCCCGGGCAGAAAGATTCGTCAGTTCCTTTAGCTTACGATGTACATGTACCCGGCTCAATCCGACCTCGGAAGCAAGCATCTCAACGTTCAGTGCAGGGTCGTCCAGATGTTCATTCACCACTTTCATAATCTTGCCCATCAATATCTCGTCACTGGACTTCATCGTGATTTTTTCCATTTTATCCTCTTGCTGTTGAGCCCCGCTGAATTTGTTACGCAGCAGTCTGCGATTGGCTATCAGGTTGGCAATAGTCTTTTTCAACAATTCCGTGTTGAAAGGTTTCACCATATAAGCATCGGCACCGGTTTCCATCCCTTCCAAAGTATCTTCCGGTTTGGATTTGGCTGTCAACAAAATTACAGGAACATGATTTACATTGGTGTTCTGCTTTATTTTACGACACAAAGTCAGTCCGTCCATTTCGGGCATCATAACATCGGAGATAACCAAATCGGGCGCATCACGCAGAATCGAATCATACGCCTCCTTACCGTTGCTGCAAGTCTCCACTTTGTATTCATCCGATAATTCCGATTTCAGATAAGACTTGATTTCATCCTCATCCTCCACAACCAACACCCGTAAACGTGTCTTTGCCTTCATATTGGTTTTAGATTCTCCCTCTTCCTCAGCAGCCAACTCTTCCAGTTTCGCTAAAACAGGCTTTTCAATAGTGTGAAACATCACTGTTTCTTCATCTACTGTTTCCAACTCATCAGTGCGCAAATGTGCCGATCCCAATGGTATACGCAGAATGAAACGACTTCCGGAAGTATCTTCCCTGTTTTGGGCAAAAATCTCACCATGATGTAACTGCACTAATAAATGAGACAAGTGCAAACCGATACCGGTCCCGAAATTAGACTTTGTTACGTCATTATCTATTTGATAGAAACGTTCGAAAATACGCTCTATTTTATCCCTGTCAATGCCGATACCGCTATCCGTTATCACAATCTCAAAATATTCGCGTAATGCATCCCGACGTGTAATATCCCGACCTGTTGACAAGCGGACCTGTACCTCACCCCCTTCCGGAGTATACTTAAAGGCATTGGAAAAAATATTCATCAGCACCTTATCAAAGTTATTAAGGTCTATCCACACTTTTAATTGAGGCATCTCGTGCTCAAAAGTAAAACGGATATTTTTCTTACGAGCCATATACTCAAATGTCTGCATCAAATCATCAATAAAACCTACCATATCCGTTTCGCGGAATTTCATAAACATCTGCCCTTTATCCAACTTACGGATATCCATTAACTGATTGATCAAACGAAGAATACGTTGCGCATTGCGATAAATCATCAAATACGTTTTATGCAGCTCGTTATCTTTTTTATCCGCCAACAGTTTCTCCAACGGGTTGATGATAAGCGTCATCGGCGTACGTATCTCGTGGGATATGTTGATAAAGAATTGCAGCTTTGCCTCATTCAACTGTTCGGCATGTTCCCGTTTCATTATTTCACGGCGATGGCGCATACGTGACAGAATATAGTTGATAATGCCCAATACCAACAGTCCGGCTAAAGCAGTGTAAATGCAATATGCCCACCAGGTCTGATACCAGGGAGGAGTAATCAAAATCTTTACAGTACGCGTTTCCGAATAATTGCCATAATTGAGTGCACGCACTTGGAAGGTATATTTGCCGGGCGGCAAATTATTATAAGTGACACGATTCTCTCCCGGTTCGGTATTAAGCCACTGGGAACCTAATTCATCGATTTTGTATTGATAAGAAATTTGCTCGGGATTATTGTACTGCAATGTAGAGAAAACGATGCTGAATGTGTTGTCCACGTACGACAGTCGGAACTGATTTGCATCCTGTACCGATGTACGGATTATGAATTTTCCGCCTGAAAGGCTGTTTTTATGTATCGGCTGATTGAATACATAAAAGTCCGTAATCCAAACATTAGTTTCTTTGGAGACATTTTCTATACTCTCCGGAGAGAAATATGTAATACCATTGACGCCACCGAAATAAATCCGTCCTTTCTTATCTTTATAGAAAGCTCCGTGTGTAAACTCATTGCCCTGCAACCCATCTCCTGAATAGTAATTAACAAAACACCGTTTTTTGGCATCATATCTACTAATACCCATATAGGTACTAATCCATATATCATGCCGGAAATCCTCACTCAGTCCGCAAATAACATTGTTAGGCAAGCCCTCCGCTATTGTAAATCTCTCCAAATCCTCTGTATTTTTGTTGAAACAATAAAGTCCGTCTGTAGTACCTGCCCAAATATTACCGGAATAATCTTCCTGAATGGCATATCCCACGCAACCTGAAATCAAAGTATTCACCTGTCGATAGTTTACAAAACTCCCCGTCAAGGGATTAAAACAACTTATTCCTTTATAATGTCCAAACCAGATAAGTCCTTCACTATCACAGAATATGTAGTTAATCCAATCATTGGCCAGTTCATTTCTTTTCAAATCACCGGTTTCATCTTTGGAAGACTCATAATGTTTCAAATTGCCAGTCTGCAAATTATACTGATAAAAGCCGGAACCTAATGTCCCTATATATAAATTTTTCTGTTTATCTTCGGTAATGGAAAGTATCTTTTCATTGTCGATAAGCAAAGAATAGTCACATTCTCCGGTTCTTCGATTCAGTTTCGCTATGCCACGTGTATAAGAACCGAGCCACAGATTCTTTTCCGAATCCTCATAAATACACATTATCGTATTAGCTACAGAATGAGCGGAACTTCCGGGTTGATAATGTCGCAGACGGTTACCATCAGTATCCAGTTCATATATACCCTCATTATCAACACCTATCCACAGATGCTGGTTACTATCCTGAAAGATAGACATGACACATCCTTGCCCTATAGGATTATAATAGATAGACCTACTGCCATAGTATTCAAAAGGATTACTCTGTTTCGGTATTAAGACAAGTCCTTTTTGGAACAGCCCCAGCCATAAATTTTTATCCTTGTCTTCCAGAATAGAGTGTATCTTTCCCTCCGAGAAATCTATCGGAGTAGAGTTAACTATATAATCTTCCAAACACATCTTTATAGGGTTATACTTTTTCAACCCCTGCCCATCGGTGCCGACCAAAAGTTGTCCATCTACCAACGACATACAGTAAACAGACAGAACATTATTTCCCATATAAGGAACGGGAGTAAAGCAATTCTCTTTCCTATTATAGCATGACAACCCTTTTTTTTGCGTTCCTACAAACAGATTTCCTTGTTTATCTTCTATAATAGCGGCTATATTATTATCATTGAGAGCCGGATACTTAAATACACGCACCTCTTTAGTTGCTGGTATATAACAAATCAATCCATTTCCATAAGTACCTATCCAAAGATTGTAATAGGAATCCTCATAAAAACAAGATTGAAAGTTATAATTGGATTGACGTAAAAGTTCATCCACCGAAACAGCTTGTTTCTGCTCTTCGTCCAAACGGAACATTCCTTGTCCGGTAGTAGTCATCCAGATTTCTCCATTATGCAGTTCTTGCATCTGTGTTACATGTGGAAAAACCCGCTTACTGGCACGTATCATCGGTATTTCTGAAAAGGTGTTTGTTTCGCGGTCATATTTCATCAAGCCATCAATACATCCTATCAATAGATTTTGCCGACTATCTTCGAACAATGTACGTACATAATTATTTTTGATAGAAGTAGAATCGCCCGAAACATGCCAATAGTTTGTAAAACGCAAACCATCAAAACTATTCAACCCATATTCTGTCGCCGTCCAGATAAAGCCTTTGCTATCTTGCAAAAAATGATTAATCAAACTACTGGACAATCCTTTGTCAGTAGTATAAAATCTTCCAGTCTGTGCATAAACAGTAAAAGAAGAAATTATATATATCACAAAAAAAAATGATATTTTGGATTGTATTTTCATGCTATAAAATTTAAAGTCAGAACAAATGTATGAAAAATAATAGATAGCTTTGTATACCACATAGCATAAATGTAACATTCGAGAAATATTTTGTTACGCACAGAAAAATGATGTTACATCAATATGTTATACAGGAAACATTCCAAACAGACATTTCATATAGAATACAATAAATTTGTACCAGACAAAAACGATGTTTAACCATTAATCCAATGAAACAAATGAGCACTTAAGGAAAGGCACACTAAAAAAGTTACCTTATTATATATGAGGAAAATCTAAGAATGAGAGTATAAATTATCCATTAAATCAATTTCATTATGAAATGCACAAATCATTTTCTTAAGCCTTTGGGGTTTATTTTCCTGCTATGCGTACTCCCACTTTGGGTATCTGCGCAAAACATCACTGTCAAAGGAACAGTAAAAGATAATATCGGAGAGCCTGTAATAGGTGCCAGTGTTGTACAAAAAGGTACCAGTAATGGTATCGTAACCGACATTGACGGTAATTTCACCCTAAATGTACCTTCGAACAGTATTATCGTAGTTTCCTTTATCGGATATAAGACACAAGAGATTCCCATAACCGGTAAGAAACAAGTCAATGTCATCATGAAAGAAGATACCGAAATGTTGGACGAAGTTGTGGTCGTCGGTTATGGGCAGATGAAGCGTTCGGACTTGACAGGTTCAGTAGTATCGGTGAATGATGCAGCAATTAAAAAATCAGTTCCTACCTCCATCGATCAAGTATTGCAGGGGCGTGCAGCCGGTGTACAGATACAGGCTAATACAGGTACACCTGGCGGTAGCTCTTCTATCCGTATCCGTGGAATCAACTCATTGAATGCCACCAACCAGCCGATTTTCGTAATCGATGGCGTAGTAGTCGACTCTACCACAGATGATGACACCAGTAATCCATTATCAAGTATCAATCCTTCTGATATTGTTTCAATGGATGTATTGAAAGATGCTTCAGCTACTGCAATTTATGGTGCCCGTGCATCCAACGGCGTTATTATGATTACAACCAAACGCGGTGCTGCCGGGGAAGCATCTATCACTTATGATGGATATGTAGGCTGGCAGAATATGCCGAAGAAACTGGAAGTCATGAATTTGCGCGAATATGCTGCTCACCACAATGCACGTGCGGCTGCCGGCTTTGTAGAAACAAGTGATTATTTTGTAGAACCCGAGTTATTGGGCGATGGCACCGACTGGCAAGAGGAACTATTCCAAAATGCCTTGATGACCAGCCACAATATTTCTATCACAGGTGGCAGTGATAAAATAACCTATGCCTTCAGCGGCGGTTATCTTGATCAAGCCGGTATTGCCCTTGGTTCTGGTTTCAAACGTCTTTCCTTACGTGGTAACCTTGACGCACAAATCAAATCATGGTTAAAAGGCGGCATTAACTTTTCTTTGGCAGACAGCAAACAAAAAGTAGGTGCAGACAATAACATTATCATGACCGCTTTACAATCACAACCCAGCGTTGCAATCACTTCGGCAGACGGTTCTTATGACGGACCGGATGACCAATGGATGCCGGATAACCCTGTTGCATTGGCTACTATTCGTACCAATAACAACAAGAAAGAGAATTTCCGGTATAATACTTATCTGGAAGCTACACTTTATAAAGGACTGACTTTAAAAACAGAACTTTCTGCCGACTATAACCTGAATAAATATTACTACTATGAACCCGACTATCAGTTTGGCGTTAAAACGAACTCCACTCGTACCGGCAAATGGACTAAAACAGATACTAAATATTGGAGCTGGCGCAATATATTGACCTACAATGAAACATTCGCCCAAAAACATAATGTGAATATCATGATTGGTCAAGAAATGAGCCAGAATCACTGGGAAACACAAGCAAGCAATGCCAGCGGTTACCTATCAAACTCAGCTACAGATCCAAGTGCAGGAGACAGCAGTCTCTCCAGCGGTACAGGCTATCAGAATGACAATTCGATTCTCTCTTACTTCGGACGTGCATTCTACTCTTATGATGACCGCTATCTGTTAACAGCCACCATTCGCCGAGACGGCTCTTCCAAATTTGCAAAAGGCAACCGTTGGGGGTGGTTTCCTTCAGCAGCACTGGCATGGAAAGTAAGCAATGAATCTTTTCTAAAAAACAATCCCATCATCAATAATCTGAAACTGCGATTCGGCTGGGGCACTACCGGTAATCAGAATGTTCAAGACTGGGCATATATTGCATTACTCTCTACAAAAGCTACTCCATGGGGTAACGGTGTATTGAACGGAAATACGGCAAATCCTAATCTGAAATGGGAAACCACCTATTCAACCAACTTAGGACTGGATATAAATCTCTTTGACAACCGCATAGAATTCATTGCCGACTTTTACTACAAGAAAACAAAAGATATGTTGCTTCAAATCTCCCTACCCTCATTCCTGGGCTCATCCGGACTGGGTGCCGCCACTAATCCATGGGGTAACATCGGTTCTTTGGAAAACAAAGGTCTGGAACTCACTTTGAATACTGTAAATATTGATACCAAGGGCTTCCAATGGAGAAGTAATTTCGTGTTTTCACTGAATCGCAATAAAGTGGTTGAAATGGACACGGAAACAGGCAGCCTTCCTTACGAGTTACAAATAGGAGATGACAAACAAACCGTTACGAACTCCATGCCCGGATATCCTATCGGTCAGTTTTGGGGATATAAAGTTATTGGGCGTTTCAACGAACCAACCGATTTTTATTACAAAACTGCGGACGGTACGGTCAAAGAAGTAGCACGTCCTGAAGGACAGAGCATTGCCGAAGGACAAACATGGTTAGGCGACTACATCTTTGAAGATATAAATAAAGATGGCATAATTGACAATAAAGATCAAACTTTCATCGGTAATCCTGAGCCCAAATTTACTTACGGTATCGGAAACACATTCTCTTGGAAAGGTTTTGATCTTACAATTTTCTTGAGCGGCTCTTATGGCAATGATGTATTAAACTACAACCGCCGTTGGTTGGAAATCAGTGGTTCCAACAGTAATTTATTGAAATCTACCGGCTATGCCATCGTTGAAAAAATTGATCCCAACGGACCGGATGACTACCGTAATTTCCATGTTACAGGCGGCGATGCCAACTCACCGCGCATGTACACACAAAGTTCCAAAAACTTAAACTGGCGGGTCAGCGACCGCTATGTAGAAGACGGTTCTTATCTGCGCATACAAAACATTTCATTGGGCTATACTCTCCCCAAAAAATGGCTGCAGAAAACACCTATTCAGAATCTGAAAATCTACGCCAATTTGCAAAATGTATACACATGGACCAAATATAAAGGATACGATCCTGAAGTAGGCAGCTTATACGGTAATACATTGTACAATGGTATTGATTATGGTCGATATCCTTCACCGCGTATTTACACATTCGGCTTAAATGTATCCTTCTAACCTAAAAAAAGAAATACAATGAAAAAGAAATATATACTTCTGACAGTTTTAGTCAGTACGATATCTTTAAGTAGTTGCGAAGATTTTCTGGAACAAGAAAACTCTCATGACTTGAATCAAGAAACATTCTTCGATTCAGAGTCCGCTCTGCTTTCAGCCACAGCTCCTTTATATAATTATGTGTGGGCAGGCTTCAACGATAAATTTTACTACGGTATGGGAGACGGACGTGCCAACAATATCACCGCCCAGTATTCCAATTACATATTTCCGTACACAAACTTAAGTGAGACATCTCTAAGTCAGGGTCTTGCTGATGCATGGAACTCATTATACTCTGTTGTGGCACAATCTAACAATACCATCAATAATATTACCGATTACTCAGCATCCACCATTAGCGAAGAGACTAAACAACGAGCTATCGCTGAAGCGCGCTTCATGCGTGGAACAGCCTATTGGTATATCGGTTCTTTGTGGGGGGCAGGCATTATCTATACCAATACTTCAAGTTTAGTCAATAATTATGTGATTCCTGCATCTCCCGGCATTGATGTTATAGAGTTTGCCATCCGCGACTTGGAATATGCAGCCAAGTATCTGCCTAAAACGCAATCTGATTTGGGCCGCGTCACTTGCTACAGCGCTTACGGCATGTTATCGCGTCTTTATCTGTCAATGGCAGGCTTGACTACCAGCGGTGCCTATGATGGAACCAATGCAGCTACAGACTTCAACCGTGGTATACGTAATGAATATTACCTCAATTTAGCCAAACAAGCTGCTTTGAAAGTTATTAATGAATCAGAAGCCGAATTAGTAAAGCCATTCAGCGCTTTGTTTGCAGCAAATAGCATCAATAACAATGCTGAAAGCCTTTTCCAACTGCAATGGATGCAAGGCACCTCCGACGCAGTAGGTGGATGTGCCAATACGATGGTGCGTTTTTTCGCCTGGTCTACAATGGTTGCAGATACTAATGCATGGGGTGGAGCAACTTATTGCTCATGGGATTTATGGAAAGAATTTTCCAACTATGAAGACAAAACTCTGAACAGAATAGTAGACGATGAAATCCGTCGACACTACTCTGTAGCTTCCTACGGTGAAACATACACAGAACTTAACATCAAAAATGGCGGATACACCTATGGCATTACAGAAAGCGCAGGCAGTCAAGGTGCCAATATCAAGAAATATGTTATAGGTACCAACGCAGACAACGGATTCAGCCAAGTAAACAATGCAGGTATCAATACCTATATGCTTCGTCTGGCAGAAGTCTATTTGAATTATACAGAAGCCAGCATGGGCAACAATGCCAGTACCACTGATGTAGCCTATTTCAATCTGGTACGTACTCGCGCAGGGATGCCAACCAAATCGACTATCACCTATGAGGATTTGCGTCATGAACGCCGTGTAGAATTTGCCTTTGAAGGATTATATTGGTATGATCTTGTTTCTCGTGCCTACTATCAACAGCAAGAAGTTATCAACTACATGAACAATCAAGAGCGTAACGCCAGCTATTATGACTCCACTACCAACACCTATCAACTTAGTGAAAGTTATGTAGCCCCGGGAACCGGTGTGGCCGAAGCTACTGCTAAAAGTCTACGTTTACCTATCGCAGATACAGACCAAAGTAAGAATCCTAACTTGAAACCCGATTTTAACGGTAACATCCAGACTGTAGCTTACGAATTTGGAGAAAAAGAGGTTACAGCAGAAGAATTGTTCAACTAATAAAAAAGGATAATTATGAAAAAGTTAAAATATATTTGGACATTGTACCTCGTGCTTCTATCCATAGGTTTTATTGCCTGCAACGAAGACGACAAATACTTTGATAAAGATGTACAAAATAGTCCTATCACAATCAGCAAAATTTATTTGGAAGACGCTGAATCCACCGTACCCGACAGAGAAGTAACTTTTGCACGCCTCGGACAAATCATCCGCATCGAAGGTAGTGGGCTTTATGGTGTAAAAACAGTGTATATAAACGGTTATGATACCTACTTCAATCGCACCTATGTAAGCGATAAATCCATGTTAGTTCAACTTAACAGTAAAATTCCTGTTACAGACGCAGAAGAATCAGTGCGCAACACTATCCGCCTTGTAAAGGACGGAGCAGAAACCGTCTATGAGTTTACCATTCGCGCAGCATCCCCTACTATCAGCAATATAGACAACACACTGCCTCAAGTCGGTGAAAAGGTTATTGTATATGGAAATAATCTACAAGAAACCAATAAGATAACTCTGCCTGGCGGAATCGAAGTAACAGACATTACAAGCGATGAAGACGGTGAATGGTACTCTTTCATCATGCCTGCCGATGTAACAGAATCCGGGTCTATTACCTCAGAAGGTGCTAATGGTATTGCAATTACTCCTGCCTGTTTCAATAATAACGATTGCTATGTTATCAACTTTGATGAGAAAGGTGTATTAGGAAGTTGGAGTGCGACATATAGTTCTACAGATCTCGTTGACGACCCGCTTAACTCCGGTCGCGGCAAAGTAGCAATGTTAATTCCTCAAAGCCGTTTAGACGAGGGCGGGGTCAAAGCAGGCGAAAGAACTTTAGTTTGGTTTACAGCCGGCAATGACGAACCTACAGATGACTGGACCCGTATGACCTCTTTCATTCCTGAAAATACCCAAGCCAGCCAAATAGCACTGCAATTCGATGCCTATATACCGGAAACATGGGGTGGAACCGGACAAATGGAAATCACTCTCCAAAACAACTTGTCAAATTATGGTTATGGTTCAGTCGAAACAACATTTACCACCAGTATTGACTATCCTACAGCTATGGTATGGGTACCCTGGCTGGTAGACGGCGAGAATGTGCCTTATACTACCGGTGACCGTTGGGTTACTATAACCATCCCACTCACTAAATTCGGTAAATATAGTGATGAAGGCGGCAGTCATACATTTGCGGAAGTTATATCAGACCGTAATGCGGGAAGTTACCGTAACTTTGGTTTCCTATTCTGTAACTCCGATTTAAAATATAGTGAAGAACTGACATTCGAAGCCAGTAACTTCAATCAAAAACTCTATGTCGATAATTTCCGCATCGTGCCCAATGCAAATGTCACGGTGTCCGATTATCCGGATGAAGAGAGTGCCGAATAAATATCAACCTATAAATCAAGCAAATTATGAAATTCAATAAGATCATATTTCCTGCCCTTGCCTGTACATTGATGCTAGGTAGCTGCGATGATAATAAAATGGAATGGGGAACACCTGATGGTCACGGTGAAATCAGTGAATCCGAAATGCCCCTTGCACTGAAAGAAAAAATAGCGAACTACGATTATATCAAGGCATATGCCGCACAGTACACCCCTAATTTAATTGTAGGTTTAGGCTTGGGAACAGACGAATACATCGGTAACGCTGATTATAAAGCCATTGCCGATGCCAACTTCCAAATGTTTACAACAGGAAATGCAATGAAACATCAGACTGTTGTACAAAGCGACGGAACATTAAAACTCACAACAGTCGATGCCTTTCTGGAAGCGGTACCGACAGACATCCAGATCTATGGTCATAACTTTATCTGGCACACGCAACAGAACCAGAATTATCTGAAGTCACTGATCGCTCCCCAAATGAATATAGAAAGCGACAGCAATGTTGCCAACATACTTACCGGTGATGCATCCGACTTCAATAATGGCACTTCTGGTGGCTGGAGTTCCTGGGGTGATAATAAAGAAGAACAAACGATCGAAAACGGTATCGGAGAAGACGGTACGGCATGTATGGCATTAAAGAATAAAGGAGATAATGCCGGAGCGGCCTATACCGCACAATGCGGTTATACATTTGACACTTATCTACAAGCGAACAAAGAATATATCATTAAATTTAAAGCTAAATCCTCTTCCAATGCCGGAAAATTACAATTTCAATATCAAAACGGAACAAATTATGGAAGTCAAGGAGGATATAACACATTCGATATCGGTAGTATGTGGAACACCTACGAATATGAATTTACTACCACTTATGAAGATGTGAACCGCATCATACTGAATTTCGGAGAAGTTGGCGGCACTTATTATATTGATGATATTGAATTCGGACTCAAGATAGACGATACCATGACAAATATTCTTGCCGGTGATAACAGTGATTTTGAAGGTGGTACCAAAGGTAGCTGGGGAAGCTGGGGTAATAGTTCAAGCACAAATGTATCAGCAAAGGAAGAAGGATATAAAAGTGATTACTGCGTAGTGCTAGTCAATCCTTCAGACGGAGATGACTACTATGCTGCCCAATTTGCCTATACATTTAATGAGCCATTGGCTGTAGGAGAAACGTATATTATCCAATTCTATGCAAAATCTACGATAAACAGCAGCGGAGTACAGTTTGCCTCACAAAACAGCAATGATTACTCAGGCGAAGGATACCATGCATTTACTTTGAGTACTGATTGGACTTTATGTGAATATGAATACACTTGTACCAAAGAAAATATAGATCGTATTCTTATCAATTTCGGCAAAAACGCAGCGACATTCCATGTAGATAATATCAAATTCGGTTTAAAGAAAGAACCGCAGACTAAAGCAGTAACCCGTAGCACTACCATTACCTATATACCTAAGACAGCTCAAGAAAAGAAAACCGTTTTACTCAACGCTATGGAATCTTGGATAAAAGGTATGGCAGAACACGTTGGCGACCGTATTAAAGACTGGGACGTTATCAATGAACCTATCACCGATAACTGTCAATGGCGTGGTATAGACGGAGCTTTTGGCGGTACAGACAGCGAAGGTAAAGCAGATATGGCACCCACGGAAGATGCAGTCAACGGATTAAATCTAAATTGGTCTAACGAAACTGGCAATGGCCATTTCTACTGGGGATATTATCTTGGTAAAGAGTATGCAACCAAAGCTTTTGAATATGCCCGACAATACTGTGCGCAAGGCTCCCGTCTCTTTGTAAATGAATACAACCTGGAAACCAACCCGAACAAATTGGCAGCCTTAATAGAGTTCGTAAAATATATAGACCAGAACAACTCGACCGGTGCAGCCATCGTAGACGGTATAGGTACCCAGATGCACGTCACAGCTTCCGGTATCACAAAAGAACAAATAGATGCCATGTTCAAAACTTTAGCAGCAACCGGAAAACTTATCCGTGTAACAGAATTGGATGTGGCATTGGGCACCGCTACACCTTCTGCCGAACAACTTGCAGCCCAATCAGATGTATATCAAATGATTTTTGAATCATATAAGGAGAATATTCCTGAGACACAACAATCCGGTATCACTATTTGGACACTCAGTGATAATCCTGATGAACACCAATATTGGTTAAAGGATCAATCTCCCAACCTCTTCGATGCCAATTATGCACGCAAACATGCCTATAAAGGTGTATGCGATGGTATTGCAGGAAAAGACATCAGCGAAGGTTTCACTGGTACCGATTGGGAAAAGGTCTATGAATAAATAGGTCTTGATAAAATAGTACTATCTGCCATTCAGAATGCCGTGAAGAATGGCAGATAGTATAATAATGTACGCTGTATAACACTTTATGTAACATCTAGCAAACAGCATGTAACAAAAACAAAGCATTGTATAATACCAACAAAAGCTTCTTCATAAATTACCTGCTATCTTTGTGACATGAAAAACAAATTCAAAACATATCAGCAAACTCTCGGAATATATTTCCTTGCTTTCGAAATTTATCTGCAAAAGACAAGCAGATATTTAATACTACTTTTTATTATCCATATTTTTACTGTTGAACAAGCCGCTGCACAAAAAAGTTACTTAAAAAGAAAAGGCACTACTACCCAACTTATCGTAGACGGTAAACCTTTCCTTATATTAGGCGGCGAGCTCGGTAATTCATCTGCCTCATCCATACAAGACATCGAGCGGATTTTTCCTAAATTACAAAGAATGGGATTAAATACCGTCCTCGTGCCTGCATACTGGGATTTAACAGAACCTACCGAAGGTCACTTCGATTTTACACTTACCGACAAAGTCCTGCAACAAGCACGCCGGAACAATCTGAAAGTCGTCTTCTTATGGTTCGGAGCCTGGAAAAACTCCATGAGTTGTTATGCCCCTCTCTGGTTCAAAGAGAACTATAAAAAATATCCTCGCGCCTACACGCAAACAGGTAAACCATTGGAAATAGCCAGCGCTTTCTCCGAGAATGTCTATCAAGCGGACAACCGTGCCTTTTCGGCATGGTTACAGCACATCGCTGCAATTGACAAAGAAAAAGGTACCGTCATTATGATACAAATAGAAAATGAGATAGGCATGCTGGAAGATGCACGCGACTATTCCCAAGAAGCAGACAAAGCATTCCGTGCTCCTGTTCCCACAGAATTAATGAACTATTTGCAAAAAAATAAAAAGACACTACATCCCCAAATGATAAAGAAATGGGAAATCCAAGGCTGTAAGAAACAAGGTACATGGCAAGAAGTATTCGGTGCAGACATCTATACCGACGAAATATTCATGGCATGGCACTACGCCCGCTACGTAGAGCGAATGGCACAAACCGCCCGTTTCATCTATAACGTACCTTTATACGTCAATGCCGCCATGAATAGTCGAGAACGTAAACCGGGTGAATATCCTTCGGCGGGGCCGTTGGCACATCTTATCGACGTGTGGCATTGCGGAGCACCCAATATCGACATCTTAGCGCCAGACCTGTACGACGACGGTTTCACCGATTGGGTAGCACAGTACAAACTGCATAACAACCCTCTTTTTATCCCAGAAATCCGCCTGACAGATAATAACGGAGTACGTGCTTTCTATATTTTCGGCGAGCATGATGCTATCGGTATCAGTCCATTCTCCATAGAGGATGGCTCTGATTCTTCCTGTTCTCCTTTAGCTCAAAGCTATACCAAGCTAAAGGGACTAATGCCCTTACTCACTGAATATCAAGGCAAAGGTATGATGAAAGGACTCCTTTTCAGCCAAAAATACAAAGAACGTATCATTACGGATGATGACTTATCAATAACCTGCCGACACTATTTCACACTACCGTGGGACTCACGCGCCACAGACGGCAGCACATGGCCCGAAGGTGGCGGCCTCATTCTAAAACTATCCAAGAACGAATATATTGTAGCTGGTAGCGGTATCGTTTTGGAATTTTCCAAGACCTCGGAGAAACCGGGTTCCGAGATACGAAAACAACTAGGCGAAGACGGATTCGCCTTAAGTAACGAACAGATAAAGACAAAAAAAGAAAAGTTTCAAGGAATGCGTTGCGGTATCGGTCATGTGGATGAAGTAGAAGTGGACAAAGAAGGAAAGTTCCGTTATATCCGCCGATTGAACGGCGACCAAGACCATCAGGGGCGCCACGTACGAATATCGGTAGGAGAATTCAAGATACTATATGTACAATTGTATGAATATCAATAAAATTGATATTCATACAACATAAAAAGATTTGAAATATGAAATATTTGATTTATGATAAGATTAGGTTAGGAGTAGCAGTGCTGCTTTGCTTTTGCACCGCCTTGCAAACGGATGCAAAAGTGAAGCTGCCTGCTTTAATTTCGGATGGGATGGTGTTACAACGTGAACAACCTGTTAAAATATGGGGAACTGCTGATGCAGGCGAAAGTGTCAGTGTAACATTCATGAAAAAGAAGTATGCCGCCACCGCTGACAACAACGGACACTGGAGCGTAACACTACCGTCAATGAAAGCAGGCGGCCCGTATCTGATGCGAATCAACGACATCAAACTGAACGATATATTGATAGGCGATGTATGGCTCTGTTCTGGACAGTCGAATATGGAACTGCCCGTCAGCCGGGTGACAGATATGTTCGCCACAGAGATTAACGAATACAGCAATGAAAGAATCCGGCAGATTATCATACCTAAAGTTTACAACTTCCATGCACCACAAGAAACACTCTCCGCTACAAGCTGGAAACCTATGACACAAGAGAACGTAATGAACTTCTCCGCCCTCGCCTACTTCTTTGCCAAAGAGATGTATGAAAAAACCAAAGTGCCCGTAGGCATTATCAACTCCAGTTGGGGTGGTACCCCCATAGAAGCTTGGATCAGCGAAGAGGGATTAAAGGAATTTCCCATATACATCAACGATAAACGTTTGTATGAAGATGATGCCTATTGCGCACATATTAAGAAACTGGAAGGAGAAAGTTTCTATCGCTGGAATTTATCACTTTATCGCAGCGATGCCGGACTACACGAAAAGACCCCCTGGTATGCCTCAAATTATGATGATAGCAATTGGCAAACAGTGAACATGTTTTCTCGTACATGGGGCAATGACGGATTGAATCCCATTGCCGGCTCACACTGGCTTCGCCAAAACGTGGAAATACCGCAAACTTGGAACAACAAAGAAGTCACTCTGCGATTAGGTTGCATCATAGATGCGGACTCCGTATACGTAAACGGTACATTTGCAGGAACTACCGGCTATCAATATCCACCCCGTATCTACCGTATTCCAGCCGGGATACTGAAACCGGGAGTTAACAATATTACCGTACGCATCATCAGTAATGGCGGACAACCGGAATTTGTACAGGAAAAACCGTATAAGCTTATCTGCGATGATGAGAGCATCAATCTGAAAGAAGAATGGAAATACCGTTTGGGAACCCCTATGCCGTCGGCTCCAAACATGATGTTCTTCTGTTACAAACCCGTATGTCTGTACAATACCATGATAGCTCCTTTGCAACATTACACGTTACGAGGCACAGTATGGTATCAGGGCGAATCAAACGTATCACGGCGGAATGAATACGCCACTCTCCTTACAGCCATGATGGCCGACTGGAGACGTACTTTCAGTCAACCGGAATTACCTTTTTATATAGTGGAACTGGCAGACTATCTATCCAAGGAAGACATCAGCGGCCGCAAGGCATGGGCAGAAATGCGTTTAGAACAAGCAAAAGCGGCCCAAACCACTCCTAATGCTTTTCTTATACGTAACAACGACTTAGGAGAATGGAACGATATTCATCCGCTCGACAAAAAGACATTGGGCAGACGTGTAGCAAACAAAGTATTGGAAACATTGCCTATAAAAAAATGAAATCAAAGAACTAATAAAAATCCGATATTATGGAAACGTCAATAAAAACGAATGAAGAGTCTAAAGGTTTTTACAAACTGTCATGGCTTCAACGAATTGGATTTGGTTCGGGCGATCTGGCACAAAACCTTATCTACCAGACAGTATGTATGTACCTGCTAATATTCTATACGAACGTATACGGATTGGAACCATCGGCAGCCGCATTCATGTTCCTCATAGTCCGAGTAGTAGACGTACTATGGGATCCCTTAGTAGGCGCATTCGTAGACAAACACAACCCCAAACTCGGTAAATACCGTTCTTATCTGATATTGGCGGGAATCCCTCTCACCGGCTTCGCCATACTTTGCTTTTGGAACGGATTCTCCGGCTCGCTGGTCTATGCATACTTTACCTATGTAGGTTTGTCTATGCTTTACACGCTGATTAACGTTCCCTATGGCGCACTAAACGCATCGCTCACACGTGATACGGACGAAATAACCACATTGACCAGTGTACGTATGTTTCTTGCCAATACAGGTGGACTAGCGGTAGCCTATGGTATTCCTAAGTTGGTGGCAAGTCTGTCAGCCGACGGAATGACTAATACAGCAGAAAGCGCCAATGCCTGGTTTTATACCATGGCTATTTATGCGATTGCCGGACTGCTTTTACTGGTGTTCTGTTTTACACAATGCAAAGAACGTGTCGTTATGGATGCCAAAGAAACAGAAAAAGTACAGGTGTCAGACCTTTGGGAGGAGTTTAAGCGCAACAGGCCCTTGCGTATTCTTGCATTCTTCTTCATTACAGCATTTGCCATGATGGCTGTGGGTAATTCGGCAGGGTCTTATTATATGTTGTACAATGTACACGGAACCAGCGACCAAATGGCGAACTTTATGGCGCTCGGCTCAATCCCGGCATTTATCTTCATGCCATTAGTCCCGTGGATTAAGAGGAAGATAGGCAAACGTGCCATGTTCAATGTATTTCTGTCCATAGCAATCGTAGGCATGGCCCTACTCTATATCATATCGATGATACCGTCATTAAAGAGCCAGATATGGCTTGTTTATGTGGCACAATTTATAAAATCCACCGGAGTTATCGTTGCTACAGGCTATATGTGGGCCTTAGTTCCGGAAGTTATCTCCTATGGCGAATACACCACCGGAAAACGTATTTCAGGTATTGTAAATGCTCTTACCGGTATATTCTATAAAGCAGGAATGGCATTAGGCGGTGTAGTACCGGGACTGGTACTTGCCTATGTAGGATTCGATAAGAACAACGCCGTCAGCCAATCTCCACTTGCCGAACAAGGCATTCTCTGGTTAGTAGCCATCATCCCTGCCATATTGCTGATAATTGCCATGTTTATCATCTCAAAATATGAGTTAGACGATGAACGGATTGACGAAATCAACAAGGAGATAGAAAACAGAAACAGGTGATCATTCATTAAACAAAATACCATGAAAATAAAAAGAACTTTATTGTCCGCACTTGCCGCTATTCTATTATTGGCAGGTTGCGGTATCAAGCAAACGACACCTCAAAACCTATCCCTGAAAGAGGCGTTCGGTGACAAATTCCTTGTTGGCGTAGCATTGAACACCCGGCAAGTAGCCGGTAAAGACAGTGCGGCAACAAGGCTCATAAAACGACACTTCAACTCTATCGTTGCAGAAAACTGCATGAAAAGCGTAAATATTCACCCTGAAGAAGGCAGATATAATTTCGGTGCTGCCGATTCCATAGTAGAATATGGTGAAAAGAACGGCATGGCTGTTATCGGTCATTGCCTCATCTGGCACTCGCAATGCGCTCCCTGGTTCTGTGTAGACAAAGAGGGTAAGAACGTTTCACCGGACATCATGAAACAACGGATGAAAGAACATATCACAACGGTTGTAAATCGCTATAAAGGGCGCATCAAAGGTTGGGATGTAGTGAACGAAGCAGTGGCAGATGACGGTTCGTACCGTAACAGCCAGTTCTACCAAATTTTAGGTGAGGAATACATACCGCTCGCCTTCCAATACGCATATGAAGCCGATCCGGAAGCAGAACTCTACCTCAATGATTACGGTATGAGCAACCCCTCTAAAAGAAACACTTACGTGAAAATCATCAACGACCTGAAGAAACGGGGCTTGCGTATCGATGCCATAGGTATGCAAGGGCATATGGGTATGGACTATCCCAACATAGAAGAGTTCGAAAAGAGTATGCTTGCTTTCGCCTCTACCGGTGTGAAGTTAATGATTACTGAATGGGAAATGAGCGCGCTGCCTACTGTACATGAAGGTGCCAATATCAGTGATACCGTTGCCTTTAAGGCAGCCATGAACCCTTATCCTGATGCACTGCCCGATTCAGTATCCAAAATCTGGAACGCACGTATGAAAGCGTTCTTCGACCTGTTCGTGAAGCATGCCGACGTTATGGACCGTGTAACCGTATGGGGCGTGAGCGACGGTGATTCGTGGAAGAATGATTTCCCCGTAAAAGGCCGTAAGGAGTATCCCCTTCTCTTCGACCGCAATCATCAGCCCAAACCGTTCTTGCGCGAGCTATTGTCGCCCAAGAACGCCACCTTTGACAACTTTACTTATTCCGTTGAAAACGATACCGAAAGCAATATACAGAATGACAGTACCTCCGGTTCCCGGCCGGTCAATCCCCTGCTTCCCGGTTGTTATCCCGATCCCAGCATCTGCCGTGCAGGAAATGACTACTATCTGGTGAACTCATCATTTGCATTCTATCCCGGAATTCCCATCTGGCACAGCACCAATCTTAAAGACTGGACACAACTGGGATATGTATTGAACCGTCCCTCTCAATTACCGTTGAAAGACGGTTTGCGCATCAGCGGAGGCATTTATGCTCCGGACATCAAATACAATCCGCACAACAAGCTCTTCTACGTGATTACTACAGCAGTAGACGGTGGCGGTAACTTCTTCGTAACAACCGATGACCCTAAAAAAGGAGAATGGAGCGATCCGGTCTTCCTACCCGAAGTAGGCGGTATAGACCCCGGTTTCTTGTTTGATGAAGATGGTAAGTCCTATATTGTAAACAACGACGCCCCGGCCGGAAAACCGGAATACAGCGGGCACCGCGCTATCTGGATACGCGAATTTGACTGGAAAAATAACCGTACCGTAGGAGAACAAAAAGTGATTATAGACGGCGGTGTAGACAAATCGCAACATCCCAGTTGGATAGAAGGCCCGCACCTTTACCATATCAACGGTACTTACTACCTGATGGCAGCCGAAGGCGGTACAGGTCCCAATCATTGCGAGGTCATCTTCTCGGCTTCCTCTCCTTTCGGACCTTTCAAGCCGTGCGGTACCAACCCGATATTGACACAACGTGACCTGCCCCATGACCGTCCTAATCCAGTCACTTGTACCGGCCATGCCGATTTGGTGCAAACTCCTGCAGGTGATTGGTATGCCGTATTCCTTGCTGTACGCCCCTATCGCGACGGACACGATGTAATGGGGCGCGAAACATACCTCCTCCCTATTGATTGGAAAGACGGGCAACCTATTATTCTTCCTGCGGGCGAGCCCCTCCATTACACCAATCGTTCCCTTGCTCCCACTCCGCTTTGGACAAGTAACGGGCTGGCTGATGAAGCATTCTTCATCCGCACCCCACAGAGTTCTTATTATGAAATAGGTAAAGACGGAAAACTGACCTTGACAGCCCGTAGCATAGGAATTAACGACCGTAAACAGCCATCGGTCATCGGCCGCTGGATTACCAATAACGAGTTCGATGCGCAAACAGCCGTCAACTTCTTACCCACGGCTCCGGAAGATTTTGCCGGCATTATCCTATTCCATAATGATGAATATAACATCTGTTTCGGCAAGGCACTGGACGAACAAGGCAAGCCTTGCTTGAAACTGATTGCTTACAGTATGGGCAAGCCCAATGCCGAAACTGCAATACCTTTGCAAGAATCGGATGCCGATAAAAAGATTTATCTGAAAGTAACCGGTAATGAACCGCAAACGGCAGGCGAAAGCGTTTATTATACTTTCTCCTACTCTTTCAGCCCCCAAACAGATTGGGTACAGGCAGGGGAACCCGTTTCCGCTGATTTACTCAGCACCCAAACAGCCGGTGGCTTTACAGGCACTATGGTCGGTATATATGCCACAGGGGATTATAATGAACAGGGAGACTACAACAATATGAAAAAAGAAAAATGATAAATCAAATCCTATAAACGAATAATTCAATAACTAATCACTAATTTTGCTTCACCATGAAAAAAGAAATGAGATACCTGGTTCCGGGAAATTATATGGCAGACCCTGCCGTACATGTTTTCAACGATAGAGTTTATATCTACCCCAGTCACGATTGGGAGAGCGGCATCAGAGAAAACGATAATGGCGATCACTTCAACATGAAAGACTATCATGTTTTCTCCACCGACGACATTATGAACGGTGAAATCAAAGACCACGGAGTAGTTCTTCAGGTAGAGGACATTCCCTGGGCCGGCCGCCAACTGTGGGATTGCGACGTAGTTCTGAAAGATGGAAAATACTATATGTATTTCCCTCTAAAAGACCAAAATGATATTTTCCGCATCGGTGTGGCTATCAGTGACAAACCTGAAGGGCCGTTCATTCCGCAAGCCAATCCGATGAAAGGCAGTTATAGTATCGACCCTGCTGTTTTTGATAACGGAGACGGTGATTTCTATATCTATTTCGGTGGTTTATGGGGCGGACAATTGCAACGCTATCGCGACAACAAAGCATTGGAATGCGCAGTCTTGCCCGAAGGCGATGAACAAGCTTTGCCCTCTCGTGTAGCCAAACTCAGCAAAGACATGCTGGAATTCGCTGAAGAACCGAAAGCCCTAATCATTTTAAATGAAAACGGTAAACCGCTAACCGCAGGTGATAACGAGCGTCGTTTCTTCGAAGCCAGCTGGATGCATAAGTATAACGGTAAATATTATTTTTCCTACTCTACCGGTGATACACATCGTCTGTGCTACGCCATTGGCGATAATCCTTACGGTCCTTTCACTTATCAGGGCGTTATCCTTACTCCAGTAGTGGGTTGGACTACGCACCATGCCATCGTAGAATATAAAGGAAAGTGGTATCTATTCCACCACGACTGTGTACCTTCCAACGGAAAGACCTGGCTCCGCAGCCTGAAAGTTTGCGAACTGGAATATGATGCCGATGGAAAAATAATCACTATTGACGGACAATAACCCCGGATATAACATGAAATACAGAATTTTTTCGCTTTTTTATATCACAATAGTATTCGTTACCCAAATGGCTGCCGAAGACGGTAGCCATTTGTGGCTTCGACTACCGACCAATGCTCGTGCGCAAGTTTCGGCTCCCTACCAATCGTCTACGTTAGACATCGCCGTTGAAGAATTGCAGAAAGCATGGCAAGGAGCTCCTGTCCGGCTTGTCATACAAAAGGACAAGCAGTTGAAGCCCGAAGGTTTCCGCATCCGTTGCAAGGACAATACGGTCATTCTCTCCGCCCCTACCGAGAAGGGATTGCTTTATGCCGCCTATCACCTACTCAGGTTACAACAAACTACCAATTTTCCACTCTCGGATTCTAAATCTCAATTAACAGAGAATCCGGTTTACAATCTCCGCATCCTTAACCATTGGGATAATATGGACCGTACCATAGAACGCGGCTATGCAGGACAGTCACTTTGGAATTGGAAAGAACTGCCGAATACCCTTTCCGACAGATACAAGGCATACGCCCGAGCCAATGCTTCCATCGGTATCAACGGTACGGTATTGAATAATGTAAATGCGGATCCCAAAATTCTTTCCGCCGAATATTTGCAAAAGGTAAAAGCATTGGCAGACATTTTCCGTCCATACGGACTACGTGTTTATCTTTCCGTCAACTTCGCATCTCCTATGACACTCGACAGTTTAAATACTGCCGACCCTCTCAACAAGGAAGTCATTCGCTGGTGGAAAAGCAAAATTAAAGAAATCTACCGTATCATTCCCGACTTCGGAGGTTTTCTGGTAAAGGCCAATTCCGAAGGACAGCCCGGTCCTTGTGACTTCGGACGCACCCATGCCGAAGGCGCCAACATGCTGGCAGATGCACTGAGACCTTACAAAGGCATCGTCATGTGGCGCGCTTTCGTGTATAGTCCTTCCGATGCCGACCGCGCCAAACAGGCATATCTGGAGTTTAAGCCTTTAGACGGACAGTTCCGGGATAATGTCATTGTCCAGATAAAAAACGGACCAATAGATTTCCAACCCCGCGAACCGTACAGCCCGCTGTTCGGCGCTATGCAGTACACACCCTTGATGGCAGAGTTTCAGGTGACACAAGAATATCTAGGGCATTCCAACCATCTTGCTTATCTGGCTCCGATGTGGAAAGAATTTTTCAGATATGTTGATCCAGATATGTTACGTGCCGTAGCAGGTGTGACTAATATTGGTGATGATGTGAATTGGTGCGGACACGATTTTGCACAGGCTAACTGGTATACTTTTGGCAGACTTGCCTGGAATCCTCGTCTGTCGTCGGAAGAAATTGCCGATGAATGGTTGAAACAGACCTTTACATCGAACAAAGATTTTCTTGTTCCAATGCGTGAAGTTATGCTGGAAAGTCGTGAAGCGGTGGTTAACTATATGATGCCATTGGGGTTACACCATATATTTGCGTGGGGACATCATTACGGACCAGAACCGTGGTGTGAGATAGAAGGGGCACGTCCCGACTGGCTTCCTTCGTATTATCATCGGGCAGATAGTGAAGGACTTGGCTTTGACAGAAGTGGTACAGGTAGTAATGCTGTTTCGCAATATCCCGATTCGTTGGCGAATATATGGGGAACGCTGGATACATGCCCCGAAGAATTTTTGCTTTGGTTTCACCATGTTCCGTGGACATATAAATTGAAAGACGGATATACGCTGTGGGAAGAACTGTGTTATAAGTATGATACGGGGCTGAAAGAGGTACGGCGTTTTCGCGATACATGGAATCAGATGCGTCCGTATATTGATACAGAGCGTTATGAAGCAGTTGCAAAACGCTTGGATATTCAGGTAAATGATGCCGTCTGGTGGAAAGATGCCTGCTTGTTGTATTTTCAGAGCTTTTCGAAAATGAAATTTCCCAAAGATATAGAAAAGGCAACTTTCCGGCTGAAAGAACTGAAAAAGGTACATTTGCCTATTACGAATTTTGAATGTCCAGGGGCAGATATATTGCCAAGAAAGGAATGAGCTGAAATATAGTCCTTCTGCTTTTCCTGATAATAACAGCGGATTAGGTCTGTTTTTTGTACAAAAGTTGAAATAGTTTGTACGAAAAGGTAAAAAGGTTTGTACGAAGAATAAAGAAGTTTGTACAGAAAAAAAGAAAACTCCAGCATGTTTTTAGAACGATATGCTGGAGTTTTCTTTTTTGTAATATTATCTGATTTTCGATGTGGCTGATGATTTATTCTTCTATTATGTCATTCTCTGTAGCATTTTCTTCATGAGCGTTTTGCATGTATTCTTTAGGGGATAATCCAAAATATTCTTTGAATGTATTCGAAAAATGCGACAGGTTGTTATAGCCTACAGCATAGGCTACTTCAGAAATCGTCAGTTTCTTCTCTTTCAGTAGCTTGGCTGCCTGTTGCATACGTATGTTGCGTATGAAATCTCTTGAAGATAAATTGGTGAGTTCCTTCAGCTTACGATGCAGGTGCACGCGGCTTAATCCTACACTGTTCGCTAGCATTTCTACGTTCAGGGTAGGCTCTGACAGATTTTCATTGATGACTTTCATTATTTTGTTCATCAATACTTCATCTGCCGATTTCAGTTGGATATTCTGAACTTTGTCGCTTTGCTCCTGAGCTCCGCTGAACTTATTCTTCAACAGTCGTCGGTTCGAAAGCAGATTGCCAATCGTACTCTTCAATACTTCTATATTGAACGGTTTGATCAGATAACTGTCAGCTCCGATTTCGATACCTTCTACCTGTTCTTCCGGACGTCCTTTAGCTGTCAGTAAAATCACAGGGATATGGTTGATATTGGCATTTTGCTTGATCTTTTTGCATAATGTCATACCATCCATTTCAGGCATCATTACATCACTTATGAGCAAGTCCGTTGGATTGTTTAGCAGATATTCGTAGGCTTCACGTCCATTGTTGCAAGTATGAATTTTATAGTCTGCCGACAATTCATTTTTCAGATAGTTCAGAATCTCTTTTTCATCATCAGCTATCAGAATGTGGAAGTTGCTTTTTGATTTGATTTTCTTTTCAGTTTCTGTTTCTTCTGTTGTTTTAACTGGCTGTTCAGATGTTGTGGTAGTAGTAATCGTTGGATTATTCTCTGAGGTAGTTGTATCTGGTTGTTCCAGTTCTTCCATTTTCAAATGGTCACTACCTTGTGGAATGCGGATAATAAATTCGCTGCCTTGTACATCTGTACGGTTACGGGCAATGATTGTACCATGATGAAGCTCTACCAGTGACCGGGTTAAGTGGAGTCCTACTCCGGTTCCGGCCTGATTGCGTGTAATATCATTGTTGATTTGGTAAAATCGGTCGAATATGCGTTCTATCTGCTGGTCATCCAGGCCTATTCCTGTGTCGCTTACTTTAATTTCTATATATTTCTTAAGCGGAAGATGTGCTTCTTCATCTTCTCCTGTAGTGAGTGAAATCGTAACATTTCCTCCTTCGGGAGTATACTTGAAGGCATTCGAAAGCAGATTCATCAGTACTTTGTCGAAGTTATGCAGGTCAAGCCATGCACTTAACCGATTGTCCTGATGTTGGAAAGTAAGTGTGATATGTTTGTTTTGTGCAAGGTAACTGAATGTAGTTACTACATCATCAATGAATCCGACCAGGTCTGTTTCTCTTAGCTTCAGATTCATCTGTCCTTTATCTATTTTACGAATATCCATCAATTGGTTGATTAATCGAAGAATACGCTGTGAGTTACGGTAAATCATCATATAACTCTTTTCTAGTTCTGAGTCATGACAGTTGGCTATCAGCTTTTCAAGCGGATTTATAATCAACGTGAGAGGAGTACGAATTTCATGTGATATATTGATAAAAAACTGTAGTTTAGCCTCGCTTATTTCTTCGGCATGCTTACGTTCTACCATTTCTTTACGGCGTTCGAAGCGTGTACGCAAGTTTCCGATGATAGCCAGTATGATGAAAATAGTCAGTATGGCATATATAATATATGCCCACCATGATTGGAACCAAGGCGGAGTGATGATGATTTCGATACTGCGGGTAGGTGAATTGTAACCATGATTGATAGCATATACCTGGAATGTATATTTCCCGTGAGGCAGGTTGTTGTATGTCACTGTATTGACTCCGGGTGCTGTTGACAACCATTCTTCATCCAGCTCCTTGATACGATATTTATAGATAACCTGACGTACGTTGTCAAACTGTAATGTAGAAAACGATATGCTGAATGTATTATCTTTATAGTTTAGCCGGAACTTGTCCGATTCTATCACAGCTTTTTGGGTAATAGGTTCTCCTCCTGACAGTGTATTGGTATTTACTGATTTTCCAGCAACGATAAATTCAGTAATTGTAATAGAGGGAGTAGGAGTATTGTTTGCTATTTTTTCCGGCATAAAGCTGGTGATTCCATTTACTCCTCCGAAGAAAATTTCACCGCTTACTGAACGATAGAAAGCTCCTCTTGTAAATTCATTTCCTTGTAGTCCGTCGCCTGAAAAGTAAGTGGTAAAACTTTGTTCTTTTCTATTCAGACAGCTGATTCCGTTGAATGTGCTTACCCAGATATTATGATTATTATCTTCGCATACACCGCAAATAATGTTGTTACTCAGTCCATCTTGCTGTGTATAGCGTTTTATTGTTTTAGTTTTCCGGTCAAACGAATATAAACCATTTGATGTTCCTGCCCATATCGTTCCGTCGTGGCTTTCAGTTATGGCATAACCGATGCATCTTGTTATGATATAGTTATTGGATGTGTAGTTGATGAAGCTTTCTGTTTGTGGATTAAAACAACTGATACCCTTAAAATGTCCGATCCAGATCATACCTTCCTTATCACAATACAAAGAATTTATCCAGTTATTGGGAAGTTCATCCTTAGTCCTTATTCCGGTACTTTCTTCTGTACTGTTATAACGCTTCAATAGTTTGTTGGTCTTATTATATACATAAAATCCAGAACCATAAGTGCTGAAGTATAAGTTGTGATTATGATCTTCGGTGATAGAAAAGATACGTTCATTTATCAGTTCTGGAATAAATTCACAGAATCCGGTTGCAGGGTTACACCGTGCAACTCCTTTTGTGTATGAACCAAGCCAAAGTTCATTGTTTGAATCTTCGAAGATACTTAGTATCGTATTGGCAACGCTATTTGGACTTCCTTCGGGAGTAAAGTGGTTTATCTGATTGAAATTCTTATCCAAGACATACAATCCGTCATTGTCTGTTCCGACAAACAGTTCTTTCTTGCTGTTTTGGAATACAGACATAACACAGTTATGACCGATGGGGTTATCGTGTATTTGTTTTTGTCCGTGGTAAAGAAAAGGGTTACGTTTGGTGGGGATGAAAGCAATTCCCCGCTGGAACAGACCAAGCCAAAGATTTTTGTCCCGATCCATTAGGATAGAGTGTACCTTACCGTCGTTAATATTTATCGGAGCGTTTTCAAGAGGGTGGTCTTGAATCTCTTTGTCTTTCAATGAATACACTTTTAGTCCTTCTCCGTCGGTTCCAATATATAGTTGATTATTTATAAATTTCAGTGTCTTGATTTGCAAGTTGTTTCTTCCTTTGTAAGGAACTTGTGTAAAACTTTTGCTACTTGCATTGTATATATTAAGACCTCCAGTCAATGTGCCGATATAAATGTTTCCACTGTTTCCTTTAGCCAGATCGGATATGTTGTTTTCACTGATAAAAGGAGTACGGAAAGTTTGGACAGCTTTTGTTTCAGGGTTATAGCAAATCAATCCGTCATTTTCTGCTCCCATCCATAAGTTCCCTTCGTTATCTTCTAACATAGAAGTCAGATGCAGCATACCCATTTTATAGAAATCCATTACACAGTCGCAACGTTCTGCTTCTGCGTTGGCTTTGAATATACCTCCTCCAGAAGATGCAACCCATATTTCTCCATTCTTGCGTTCGATAATTTGAACAGTGTGTATGGTAGTAACCTGGGTAGAATTTATGTATAGTGGTACTTCTGTAAATGAATTGGTATTATGATTGTACTTCATCAGCCCGCCCAATGAAGCTACCCAAAGATTGTTTTTGCTATCCTCGAAGACTGAAAATACATAATCGTTACGAAGTGAGGTAGAATCATTTTCTATGTGGTGGAAGGTTACAAACTTATTTCCGTCAAATAAATTCAATCCATATTCTGTAGCAATCCAGATAAAACCTTTCTGGTCTTGATAAATATCATTGATCGGGCTGCTTGATATTTGATTGTCGGTAGAAAATAAGACACTAGTCTGGGCACTTGCCGGAAGTATAGACAAGCAATAAATCAGACAGATAAGGAATGTTTTTGTTAGTATTCTATTGATTTGCATGATGTTTTTGTTTCTACAAAGATAGAAAATGTTCTATTTTCCACTACTCATGAATTGGTATTTTCTTCATATAATCAGTATATATCCGGATATATTAAATCATTTACTCAGTTATTTCTAGTAAAATGATTTAACGTATCCGGATATTACCCTTCGAGATGATTTTTACTCAAATGATATGTCTTTTAGTCTGTTACGCTAATAGATATTTTCTGTAATTGATCTATACGTGAAGTACCTCCGTAAAGCAGTTCATAATTACCTTCTACCATACGCATGGTGTTGGTGTTTGTATCAAACCATTGGAATGTTTCACTGTCGAGGGTGAAAGAAACATTTGCGCGCTGTCCTTTTGCAATGTGGACGCGTTTGAAGGCGCGGAGTGTATGTGAAGGACCTTCTTTATCTCCCGGGCAACTTAAATATACTTGCACCACTTCTTCTCCGTCATAATTTCCGGTATTTTGTACGGGGATTGTGAGTGTTACTTCTTTACCTTGGCTGATTGTTTGCTGACTTAATGTAGCTGGACCGTATGTAAAGTTGGTGTAACTCAATCCGTGACCGAAGCTGTATAAAGGACTTTCTGTCATATAACGGTAGGTACGTCCCTTCATCGAGTAGTCTTGAAAGTCAGGAAGCTGGTCGGTATGCTTATAAAAAGTGACCGGAAGTTTACCCGAAGGATTGTAGTCGCCAAATAAAACATCGGCAACAGCTGTTCCTCCAGCCTGACCAGGATACCATGCCTGAAGAATGGCATCGCAAATCTTGCTTTCGGGTTCCAGTCCGACAGCCGAGCCTGAATAGTTGACAAAGATAATCGGCTTGCCTAATTTTTTCAATTCACTTATCAATCGTCGCTGAATAGCAGGAAGTTCGATTGTTGTGCGGTCGCCGCCTTTGAAACCTTCTGCATTTACTGGCATTTCTTCTCCTTCAAGAGAAGGTGAAATACCTCCTGCAAAGACAATGACATCGGCTGCTTTTACTTTGTCGATGGAAGCTTGCAGGTTTACAGGAACATTGCGTCCCATATCAAAATTCAGTTGGGCTGCTCTGTCTTTGCTGTAGAAGATAAAGTCTATTTTAATGTTGTATGTTTTTCCTTTTTCAGCTTTCAGCGTATACAGATTCATATTGTTTTTCAGATATTTTCCGCTGGCTACTTCTTTTCCATCTATGCTCAGGCGGATTATGCCTGCTGCCTCGAAGTGGAAATTGATATCCTCTGTTTCGGGTGCGGTAAATACCGATTCGTAGCTTGCAGAGAAATCTTGAATATTTACTCCTGCTGCAAATACTGTTGCTCCTAATGTGGTAAACTTGAAAGGAGTACTGGTATGGGTGACGGTAGCAGGTTTGCCTTCCATCTTGATGTTGTTCCAATAGGTAGAGCGGAATCCAGGTTTCCCATCGATGCTACATTGGCTGAATACACTTTCCAAACTGATACCAGAAGTACGGTCACATCCGAAGTCGTAAATCAGCTGATTTGCCGGAATACGTTCTTTCAAAGCTTCGTACAAGGTAGAGGTATGGGAAGGAAAACCATTGTAGTTACCCCATTGCATGACAGAGTCGTTGGCATTAGGACCGATCAAAGCGATTTTCATGTCTTCTTTCAACGGCAGGATATTATTCCGATTTTGCAGGAGGACAATGCTTTTTCGTGCAATTTCCAGTGCTAAGTCTTTATGTGCTTTGCTGTCGACTACAGAATATGGAATACTGTCCCAGCAGACATGTTCGTCCATTTCGCCTAATTCGAAACGAGCTGTCAGCAGACGTTTTACAGAAATGTCAATTTGTTTTTCGTCTATCAGTCCTTTTTGTACAGCTTCCGGAAGTGATTTGTAATTATTTCCACATTCCAGATCTGTACCACTCAATACAGCTCCTGCACTGGCCGTTTCTTTATCGGGATGCGTTTCATGATCGCCTTTGCGCCAGAAGTCACTGATAGCACCGCAGTCGGATACTACTATACCTTTGTATTTCCATTCATCACGCAGGATTTGCATCAGCAAACGGTTGCTTCCGCAGCAAGGTTCACCTTCGAAACGATTGTAGGCACACATCACTTCTTTTACATCAGCTTCCTGAACCAGTGCTTTGAAAGCCGGCAGGTAAGTTTCCCACAAGTCACGTGGAGCAATGTTTTCGGCATTGAAACTGTGTCGGTTCCATTCGGGGCCTGAATGAACGGCATAATGCTTGGCGCATGCATGAAGTTTGTCATATTTCATATTATCCGGACCTTGCAGACCTTGAACTACGGCAACCCCCATTCGTGAAGTGAGATAAGGATCTTCTCCGTAAGTTTCCTGTCCTCTTCCCCAGCGAGGATCGCGGAATATGTTGATATTGGGAGTCCAGAATGTCAGTCCCTGATAGCGTTTCAGGTTACCCGATTTACTGAATTCTGTATATTTGGCTCTGGCTTCATCGGAAACGGCTGTAAAGACTTTGTAAATCAATTCATCATCGAACGATGCAGCCATACCGATTGTTTGAGGAAATACAGTGGCAATTCCAGCTCGGCCTACTCCATGAAGAGCTTCGTTCCACCAGTCGTAGGCTTTGATACCTAGTCGTGGAATAGCAGGAGAAGCATTTTGCATAAGAGAAACTTTTTCTTCCAGGGTCAACCGTTCAAGTAAATCGGATGCCCGTTGTTCAGGAGTAAGACTGGTGTTTTGATAAGGAAATTGTTGTCCCATAACAGGAGCGGTAAATAAAAGCATACCTAACCCCACAAGTGCTTTAATTTTTTTGTTCATGTTTTTATAGTATTATTTGTGTGTTGACTAACCCTTTGATTGCAAAGGTAAAAGAATTTATAATAAGGGGATAAAAAATCTGGGAAAAATTGACTCAATTTCTGTTGAGGCTAAAAATAAAAATCCGTTTTAATGAACGGGAGAGTTTGGGGATTGAAACTCAGTTTGTTCATTAAAACGGATTGTATTTGTGGGCTGACCTATAAGGCTTTGCCGAAATTAGATTTATTTAGGCAGATAATTGTTCCAGTTTGGAGTTTGTTCTATACCAAATCCTGCATTGATTTCATCATTTGGAATTGGATAACAGAACTGAGATATATCGTAGTTTGTGTATTTATACGATACTTGATCTTCGACGTTGGCATATACATCGGCTTTTTCACCCCAGCGTCGCAAGTCATAAAAACGAAAACCTTCTTGGAACAATTCACGTGCACGTTCGTCTTTCAGGAATGCAAATACTTCTTCTTTGGTATTTCCTAAATCGTCGGTACTGGTAATGTTTGAATTTCTCTTGGCTACAGTCAGCAGAGCTTCTTTAGCACCGTTTAAGTCTGGTTGTGCTGCTCGTAACTTTGCTTCTGCAATGATTAGTTCCATTTCGGGAGCATTAACGATATAGTTGGTTGCATATGCAGTATTTCCTCCTCCATACCAGAACTTTCCTCCATATTGCATTTGTGTGTACGAGCCTTTTTTGATTGTCGGCAGGTAGAGGCTGCCTCTACAGTCTGTATCAGCTATTAAGTTTCTCATACGCTGGCTGGGAAGTCCTCCATACGTAGTCCATACGTTACCACAAGAGTTGGCCG
>ERZ791724.382-NODE-382-length-37512-cov-4.162052_pt1 | contig 37512 bp, 66 predicted proteins | sample MGYA00510044_ERZ791724 | MGnify/ENA primary metagenome ERZ791724 (study PRJEB30046, sample SAMN00715140) | human gut metagenome | study: EMG produced TPA metagenomics assembly of the A metagenome-wide association study of gut microbiota in type 2... | reverse complement strand
TGCAGAATATGTGGGGCAACTCCACGGTGCAGGATATGAGGGGCAACTCCACGGTGCAGAATATGTGGGGCAACTCCACGGTGCAGAATATGTGGGGCAACTCCATCGCCAGAGACAGCGAAAATAAAAAAATAAAAATTTCCAGCGAATGTGATTACGAGATCGTAAAAGAGGAAAACAAAAAATCATGAAAAATGTGGCAAAAGTTTTTGTAGCGGTAGGGCTTGGAATCCTGTTTCTTGGTGGAATGCTCGATGCGGATGGAATTTATTATGTTTTTCTGCTGATTGCAATATCTCTCGGAGCTTTGGTTGCACTTATTGGAGTTGCAATCATGGATGTGGAGAACCGCCGGGAAGAAAAGCGGAAAGCAGACTTTAACATGATCCGCCGGAAGGACAAGCTTGATGCTGATGTAGAGTTCCTTGGGGAATTTGAGGACAAAAAAATAGCACCATGAATGTTTTGGCGAACGCAGGTGCTATTTAACCGTAGGAATACAAAAGTATTTCTGCGTTTATTGTAACACATAGTTAAATTTTTGGAAAGCGTGATTTTGTGATTTACAGAAAATGCAGAATCTGTGGATGCAGTTTAGATCCCGGCGAAGGAAACATGTGTGAAGAATGCCGGGACGAACAGTACATGAATCAACAGCAAGAGAAAGCGGTCAGATGCATGGTTTTATCTACAGATTTCAGACAGATGGAAATGGAGGAATTTTTAAATGCCAGCAACTAGATTATGCAGAACAGATGCCGGAAAGTTAATTGACGGACTTAAGGATTTATCTGAATTACTTGAAAACCTTGGTCTTGGAGATGGAAGTGTAGGACTTACGTCAGACGGAAATATTCATGGAATATTTACCTTAGACACAAATCTTCTGGAAATCATTATTGAAGACGACCAAAAAACGGAAATGGTCAGGTACATTGTTTAAGTCTGTGGAGGTAGGAAATGTACAGTGATTACATACCGGACAGTCTCGATATGCTCGAAGAGTACGAGAGGGACAGAGAACGCCGCCACAGATTATATGAGAAACAAGCCAGACGTGAAGAGCTGGCAGATATTGAATCAGAGGAAGAGAGGATAAAAGAAAGATGGAAGAATTTGAAAATTTAATTGTGGAAAAACTTATGTCCACTGAAAGAGATGGAATGAAAGATTTAATTGCAGCCATGAAAAATGATGGATTTTTTGCGGCTCCGTGTTCGGGTTCTAACCATTTGGCAAAAGAGGGCGGTTTAGCAGAACATAGTTGGAATGTCCTCGGAATCATGCAGGATATGTCATTTTTATTGGCGGAAGGATCGGAAGTTTTACCGGATGAAACACATAATGCCATTATCATTTGTGCTTTGCTGCATGATCTTGGAAAGATGGGAGATTATGGAAAACCAAACTATGTACCTAATATGATCAAGAGCCGGAAAAAGGATGAAAATGGAGAATATCCATTGGTACAGTCAGAAGCAAAACCATATGAGATAAATAAAGAACTTCTGTATATTCCGCATGAAGTGAGAAGTATTGCGATTGCTGAAAGATTCATCAAGCTTACAGAGGAAGAAGAGCAGGCTATCCTTTGGCATAATGGACTGTATGGATCGTTTAAATATGATATTTCCGGTAAAGAAACGCCGTTGTATCTGTTGTTACATTTTGCTGACATGTGGGCAAGCAGAATTGTGGAGGAGAAATAATGGAATTTAGAGCTTTAACAGAAAAAGAGATTGATGCCAGAGTGGCGACCGTAAATGAGAAAGGTTGCAGCCTTTTACTTTATAAAGATGCCAGATGTGATATGCGCATTCTGGACGAATCTGTAGGATCAGAGAGATGGCAGAGAAAACATGAGTTAATTAATGGAAATCTCTTTTGCAATGTAGGTATTAATTTTCCGGCAGAAGACGGCGATCATTGGGTATGGAAGCAGGATGTAGGAACTGAATCATATACGGAAAAAGAAAAAGGACAGGCATCGGATTCTTTCAAGCGTGCTTGCTTTAACTGGGGAATTGGAAGAGAACTTTACACTGCACCATATATATGGATTCCTGCAAAGGATGTTGCACTTATACAAAAAAATAATAAGTGGAGCACATACGATAAGTTCAAGGTTGAACAAATTATTATTAAAGATGGTGAGATCGTTGCATTATCCATTAGAAATGAATCGTTGAAACGCAGAGTATTTCTTTATGATGTCAGAAAAAAGGATGTTGATAACTAATGCACGCACTTGTAAAGATTAACCAATACCGAGAGCGGAAAGACGGAACAGACTTGGTTGTATCTGTTCCAGATCTGAAGCTTGGGGACATGTTCCAAAGAAAGAAAATTAGAAATGCCGAGATCAGGTTTGATGATGGCAGGCACATATCAGCAGAGCAGAGAAAAAAAGCATATGCAACTATCAGAGACATTTCAGATTGGACAGGATATCTTCCGGAAGAAATGAAAGAGATATTGAAGTATCAGCATATGATGCGTACCGGTGATGCGTATTTCAGTCTTTCCAACTGTTCTATGGACACAGCGAGGGAATTTATCAACACGATACTGGAATTTGCCCTAGAGAACGGAATACCGCTTTCTGACAATGCAATAGAACGTACAGATGACATAGGAAGATATCTTTACTACTGCCTGTTACACAAAAAATGTGCAATCTGCGGAAAAGATGGAGAGATTCATCATGAGGATGCAATCGGAATGGGTAATGACAGGACAAAAGTAGATGATTCCAGTTATAAAAAAATCTGTTTGTGCAGAGAACACCACACACTGGCACACAGCCTTGGAGTGATCCGGTTCAGAGAGATGTATAAGGTCTATGGAATTGTTGTAAAGGATTTATAGGGTTGAAACACCTTGCCAAATGGCAGAAAGAAACCTATTCATGCAGAAAATAATATATCACGAATTATTGGAAGCTGGTTATTATCTCCGGGTTTAGTCCCGGAGAAGAAAGGGGATTAATGAAGACAATAAATGACATTCCCTGCGGACATTTGAAACCATTACCGAGACTCTATAATCCATTTGAAGATAGAAAACTGCGAAAGCAGATAGAGACAGCAAATACAAAGGATGACTGCATTATCAATGTTGGAAATGGATATTACAGACCAGTTCCGGGAGATCCAGTAGATGAAAAAGAACTGGATGAATATCTATCAAAAGAGCTGCACCGTGCCAGAGCGATACTGAAAAAACGTTTAAACATGAAAATGACATTTGAAAGGTGGCGAGAAGTTGGAGTACCTACTGATAATACCGGGACGACTGGATAACTTGAATGATTTTATCCGTGCGGATAAGGCAAGCAGATATAAAGGCGGAGAGATGAAAAAGCAGAATGAAGCTATTGTTTCTGTGTGCATCAGAAAGTGCCTGAGAGACGTAAATATCAATAAAAAAGTATTTATGGAATATCTGTGGGTGGAAAAGAATAAAAGGCGTGATTTGGACAATATATCGTCATTCGGCAGAAAAGTGATCCAGGATGCATTAGTTAACTGCCATGTATTAAAAAATGATGGCTGGGAGCAGATCTGTGGATTCTCTGATGAATTTCGTATAGATGCTGAAAATCCACGGATTGAAGTTCGGATTCGGGAGGTGGAAACTTGAACTATTTAGCTGAGATAAAAGCATTTTACGACAGGCTCGAACTAAACCCGCAGCCCAACACTGCAATCGCCTTATGGCATGCGTTAATGTCCATAGCGAATAAAGCAGGGTGGCCAGATACGTTTACGGTAGCCTCGTCAGTCCTTGGACTTCGGTCTGGATTAAATGCATCAGCATTAAAGAGAGCGAGAAACAAACTTGCTACAGATGGGTTCATCGAATGGAAATCGCGCGGTGGTAATCTTGCGGCACAATATAAAATAAATAGTCTTGTGGTTCAAAATTACAGTAAAAATGAACCACAAGATGAACCACAAAGTGAACTGCAAATTGCACCACAGTTTGAACCACAAAGTGAACCTATTAATAAACAAAGACATAAACATAAACAAAATACACCCCCTATATCCCCCGTGGAACGGTATGCAGAGTTTGCCGCGGTCTATCCGAAACGGTGCACTGGCTGTCTTGTTGAAACTGAATACTGCAATGCGGTACTGGATGGTGTACCGGAAGATGATCTGGTATTGGCCGCACAGAATTATGCAGATATATGCAGACGGGAGAAAACAGCAGAGCGGTATATTAAAAAGCCGGAGAACTTTTTACGAGAAAACTTGTTTATGCAGTACCTGAAAGGAGAGAACGATGGATCAGTTGGAAGAGATACTGGAACGCATGAAAAATCACTCAACGATCTTATGCAGGAATGCGGAGACACCGGAGACTTCCAAGGATTCTGATGTGTGTCCAATTTGCGAAGGTCGGGAGTGGATCTTGAAAATAAAAGACGGAGTTGAAATAGCAGTACCGTGTAAGTGCCGTGAGAAAGCGGTCATGTCAAGGCGGTTGCGATTCGCAGATATACCGGAGGCATTCCGTGGGATGGATCTGAGATCGTTTCGAATGGATGTGTACAGGAAGCAGGAAAGTAAAAAGATGGTGTCAGATGCCTGTAAAATCATAAAAACCTATCTGGATGATTTTGAGAGCCAGAAGGAAAGAGGCATGGGATTGTATATCTGGTCAAGGACAAAGGGAAGCGGCAAGACGAGGATTGCTGCCGGAATCGCAAATGAGCTGATGAAAAACTATGCAGTGAAATTTGCGGTGTCGCTGACTATCCTGCAAGAGATCAAGAATACATGGCAGAGAGATACAAAATACAGTGAGAATCAGCTTATGGACGCGCTCTACACCACAGACATCCTTGTGATTGATGATTTCGGAGTGGAGAGACCAGCGGACTGGATCAACGATAAGATGTATCAGATCATCAATGAACGTTACATAAACCGGAAAGTGACTATTTTTACGAGCAATGATCCGTTGGAGACACTACAGTATGATGACCGGATCACGAACCGGATCAAGGAGCGGACATATCAGATCGCATTTCCAGAAGAATCAGTCCGGGATCATATCGCAGAGCGGATGCAGGAGGAAATCATTGAAAAGATGATGGCGGGTGGAAATATAAAATAAAAAATACAAGGAAGGTGAACAAATGCATAACGTACAGCAGAGACAGAGGTTAATTCCGTCGATTGTTTATAAGCAGGAATTAGCAAAATGTCAGTTAGGAGATAATATCGCGAATCACATGGGATATATTTTTACAGCCATTTTGTATGACAAGTTTGATATGACGTTTAAGCAGGTCACGAATTTTTATAGCAAAACCGTTGAGCGTCGGAAATCTTGGCAGGACGATGATGACGAAGCGGTAACGAGCGAGAGCATGATGGCATATTGCCGTAAAAAGAAAATTGATGTGGTCAAGTGGGTAAAATCAATCCCAATGTCACAAAAATTGTATATGGCAGATATAAAAAATGGACGGGCAGTGCTTGGCGCAGATCGGAATATCGAGAGCGCGCTTGCCTCCACAATGTATCTGACAATTCCGACATTAAAAGATTCTTACCGTTTCTCAAATGCCAAAATCGAAGAATTTATGAATTGGGTTGCCTATTACATTGATTCCTATTGGCGCAAGCAGCCAAAGAGTAAGGAGCACTATCTGACGGATGAGATTATTCGGAATCAGTTTATTGAGGATGAAAATTGGGATATTGTAACAGGAAAAGCGGTGAAATAAGGATTATTAACATGGGAGAGATGATAAAGACAAGCATAAAATACTGCCGTAAATGTATTTACTCATACAAGCACAGTCAAACAGAGGTCATGTGTGGATATTATTCACAGACAGGATTAAGACGCGGCTGTCCGGTAGGAATGTGCGATAAATTCGAAAAGAGAGGTAGAAAAAAGAGGAGGGTACAGTTGAAATGACAGACGAAACCAAGCAGGAGATAGAAGCGGTACTGATGTTGTTAAAAAATACATTGGTAAGAAATGGCGTAAGCATAGCACTTGAAAAAAAAGACGATGGATGCATTTGTTTTTTTGATACCGCAGAGTATTGTCGCACCGGTAAATATAAAGGGGTATCTGTTAAAATAACGGATTTAGTGAGGTAGAAATATGGCAAAAAGAAATGTGTTACATATCAGTAAGTTAGAAAATTTAAAAAAATGGCTGGTTAAGGACGGATGGCAATTACTTCCGCTCTCAAACAATCATTATGAGGTATTAAGAGCCGGTAAAGCTGGAAGACAGAATCCTTTGGTTATCTATTCTGCGAAAAGTAGTGAGCATCTCTCTTTTGCAGACAGGGATATGCCTGTAATTGGTGCGTTTCTTAGAGACCAGAAGAAGCCACAGACCAATGCAGACCGGATCAGAAGCATGACGGATGAGGAACTGGCGGGACTTCTTAAAGAAGTAAAAGAAGATTATCAGTGGGCGAATCCCGACTATCCAGATTGTGAGGATTGTGGTGAATGGTTGAACTGGCTCCAGTTAGAAGCAGAATAGGAGAGAGCATGGAAGATAGACATTTATACAGAGGTAAAAGAACATTGACAGATAATATGTGGGTGTACTGGGATGGATTTAGCGGTGTACAACCTAATACAGTTATTGAAGAGGAGACAATCTGCCAGTGCACCGGACTTAAGGACAAGAACGGTAAACTGATTTGGGAGAATGACATTCTTTCAGGGCATATCGATGATGAGTTTCCAGAAGATGAGACGAGAAAGCGTGTCGTGTGGCATGAAAACGGATGGTGTACGAATGAGCCGGGCTGTGATTACTACGAGAAACTGGATGATTTTGATTCAGAGAATTTTGAAGTGATCGGCAACGAAATTGACAACCCGGAATTGTTGTAGGTGTGACTATGACAATTGATGAAGCTATATCACACGCAAGAGAAGTAGCTGAATGCCAAAAGATGTCAGCAAGACTAATCGAAGATAATGCGTATATTCCAGAATCGGTTGATAAAGAAGCCATTACATATGGCAATACTATATGTGCAAACGAACATGAGCAACTTGCTGAATGGCTGGAAGAACTGAAGCAGTACCGCGCAATCGGCACACCGGAAGAATGCCAGACGGCGATGGAGAAGCAGAACGTCAATAAGGAATTGGAAAGCCACGATGAAAAGCACACTCTTGAATGTTGTATCAGCCTTATGCAGGAAATGGTTAATGAATTTGCAGAATGGTACAGATGGCAACATGGAGAGGATGCGATTGAGGAACTTGACGAGGAAGAGAGGTTTTGTTTTAGAAAATCATACTTCAGCATTGTACAGGAACTTTTTCTTATAGGCACAAACCACTCCGGCGGTACATCTACCAGAGCGAAGTGTGAGCAGTTAGGTGTTGATAGTGCAGAAGAAATTGAATTTGATTGGAGCGATGAAGAATGAGTGAAAGCCTTAAGCCATGCCCGTTCTGCGGTGGAAAAGCAATGTTCTTAACCACTACAAATAAGTCATCACATTCGGCTGTTGGTGTAATGTTCAAAATCAAATGTATGAAATGCGGAACAGAACTTCCAAAAAGCTATGAATGTGAGATGTACATGGATCAGGACGGAGGCATCAGAACAGGGAAAGACGAGCGAACGAAAGCAATTACAGATTGGAACAGGAGGGCGAACGATGGGAAGACTGATTGATGCGGAGACATTAAAGCAAGAATTATATCAACAATGGTTTATGGATATTCTTCTTACACAGAAACGTAGTGATGATATGTTCTATGCGTTAGCGCAGAAGATAGATGCGCAACCGACCGCCTATGACCCGGACAAGGTTGTGGAGCAGTTGTATGGATTAAAAAAATATGGAAATAAATATGACAGTTACTGGGACAGTAGTTTGTATCATATGACAGAAATTGAAAACAAGACTATAAATGATGCGGTTGAGAAAGCAATCGAGATCGTGAAAGGCGGTGGAGTAGATGTCAATTAAACCGATTTTATTCAACACAGAAATGGTCCGGGCAATTCTGAACGGGTGGAAGACCTGCACCAGGCGGCTGGTAAGTTCTCGTCAGTTTTTGGGAATGTTGCCAGACAAGTGTAAAAATGCTGCGCCTGATGATTTTTTAAAAGGTAAGAGGATGACGTTTAAGCCATATTGCGACATGACGGATGCGGAATTGATAATGACGGCATATAAAGCACCGTATGAGCCGGGCAACATCCTGTATGTCCGTGAAACATGGAAAAAGGCACCGAACGGATACTATTACTACGAAGATTGGCAAAGAAATGACATTGCCGATGTTACAAAGTGGAAACCATCAATCCACATGCCGAAAGAAGCGGCACGTATCTGGCTTAAGGTTACGGATGTGAGAGTGGAGCGGTTGCAGGAGATAACAGAAGTACAGGCAAAAGCGGAAGGATGTAACAGTGGATTGATTACAGGAGCATGTACCGCAAGAGGACAATTTGAAGATTTGTGGAACAGTACCATCAAGAAACCTGACCTTGACCGCTACGGTTGGATTATTGAATTTGAGCGATGTGAGAAACCAGAAGGAGTTTAAAAATGGCTAATTGGAATGTAAATTATACGCCAAAATGCGAAGATAGAAATTGCTCTGATGAGTGCTTGGTTACGGTAGATAACGGACGGTTCAAGAGAGTGCTTAAGGCTGTGTACATACCATATCATCATTGCACGGTTGAAGATATGGGATGGAATATGCCAGACGGAGCTTCTGATAATTGGGAATATATCGAGGAAGAAAATACATGGTGGATTCCGGAAGGCTGGTATGAGAAATGCGATTATTGTGAAGAATATTCGTATTTTACAATCGAAGCAAGGGTTACTGCATGGTCAAAACTTCCGAAGCCGTATGAGCCTAGAGTTAAGCAGTTGAGAGGAGTGTGAAATATGGCTAAAGCAGTATTGGTTATGGACATGCCGGAGTGTTGTGCAGATTGTTATTGCGGATACTTTGAAAGAGACACCAAGGAACTTAATCTGGTATGTGGTGCTACAGGAGAGGATGCGAACAATGTCGGAAAGCCAGATTGGTGTCCGCTCCAGGAACTGCCGGAGAAAAGAGAAATTAATCATAACAAAAATCACTACATAAGTAACTTTTGGACAGATGCAAAGAGCGTAGGTTGGAATGCCTGCTTAGATGAAATTTTGAAGTAAATCGAAAGGAGTGAGAGGTTTGCTGGCCAGCGTGAAAGAGCTCTTTACTCCAAAAGATAATGGAATCAGTACAGGAAAGAATGGAGCGGATCGGAGCAGAAGAGTTCGCAAGTGAATGTGATGGAAGATTGCTCAACTACCATGTTTCGGTCGGTGGACTTGACAGTATAATCTTATACCTGTTTTTACATGAGGTATGCGGAATTGATGCACCAGGAGTCAGTGCATCTACACTGGAAGACAAGAGCATACAGAGAGTACATAAGGCTCTTGGAATAATAAATGTACCGCCACTGAAAAGAGATGATGGCACATATTGGACAAAACCAAAGGTTATACAGGAATTTGGATTTCCGGTCATTTCAAAGGAAGTGGCTGCCAAGATAGAATTGTTACAAAATCCGTCAGAGAAAAATAAAACTGTCCGCCATGCGATTATTACTGGGGAGACTGGAGAATATGGCGGATGGCAGAAAAACTCTAAAATGCAGCTAAAACAGAGATGGTTAAAGCTGTTCGGTGGATATGAAAACGAAAATGAAGGGTGTGATTATCAGAAGCCAGATTTTCTCGTATCGTCCAAGTGTTGTTATTACCTTAAAGAGAAAAACTGTGATGACTGGGGAAAAGAGCATAACAGTGTGCCGTATCTTGGACTGATGGCATCCGAAGGTGGCAGACGTGCCAGGAGCCTACGGATGAACGGATGTAATTATTTTGGAGCATCCACAATCAGATCAGCACCATTTGCTATATTCCATCGACAGGATATTTTAGCACTTGCCTTAGAGATGGATCAGATGTGGAAAGGTGGACTGAAAGAAAAATATCATGAAAGACTTTTGAAAGAAGGAAGATTATCTCAAAGTTTTGAAATGCCTGACAGCATCATTCCAGAGATTTATGGAACTATTGAGAAAAAGCCAGATGGGACGCTTTACACAACTAAGGCGCAGCGTACCGGATGTAGCATGTGTGGTTTCGGAATACACATGGAGAAACGACCGCATCGGTTTGATCTGTTGTATGAGAGCAACCCGAAAGAGTGGGATTATCTGATGTTTCACATGTGCAAGGATGCAAATGGTAATGACTATGGATGGGCGAAAGTTCTTGATTACATTGGAGTTGGCTGGGATCCATCCACAATCGGTGGTAATTGTAAAGGACAAATGAGGTTAGAAGATTTTATGTAGAAAGGAGCCGAGACTCTGGCCAGAGTGAAGCATATGCGGTCTCCTTGAAAAAAATGAGTGATTTAGATAAGTTTGATTACGAATGTCAGAATCAGATGAGCATTTTTGACATGATACGTGAACCCATACGGATTACAAAGCCTATACGATTAATTGAACTGTTTGCCGGATATGGTTCGCAGGCAATGGCACTGGAAAGAATCGGTGCAAAATTTGAGCATTATAGAGTTGTAGAATTTGATAAGTATGCCATAGCAAGCTATAACGCAGTGCATGGCACAAGTTTTCCAACTATGGATATAACTAAGGTCCATGCGGAGGATTTGGATATTTGCGACACAGAGGTATTCACTTACTTACTTACCTATTCATTCCCTTGTACGGATTTATCGGTTGCAGGAAAACAAGCAGGCATGAAAAAAGGCAGTGGAACACGGTCCGGCCTTTTGTGGGAAGTGGAACGTATTCTGAAAGAGATAAGAGATGATGGCGGTGATTTACCACAGATTCTGTTCATGGAGAACGTACCGCAAGTACATGCCAATGCAAACATGGTAGATTTTCAGAACTGGATTGATTTTTTGACAAGCCTTGGATATGTAAGCTACTGGCAGGATTTGAACGCAAAGAACTACGGAGTTGCACAGAACCGTGAAAGGTGCTTCATGTTTTCGTTTTTGGGAGAATATAACTACCATTTCCCACAGCCGATACCATTAAAAAAGAAGCTAAAAGATTACCTTGAAGATGATGTGGACGAGAAGTATTACATCAACAATGAAAAGACAGACAAACTGATAAAACAGTTGATTGACAACGGCACATTACCACAGCACAATCTTAACAGACAGACAGACAGACAGACATGCGTTGACGGAACAATCAATAAGCCACAACAGAGAGAAATTGCAAACTGTATTAAGGCAAGATATGACTGCGGAATCTCAAACCAACAGCAAGTCGGAAACATGGTTGCAGAAAATCTGTATTGATACAAGCATGAGTGGGTTAGAGGACGGTGCAATAAGAACATACATAGATACAGCACCGTCTATAACCGCAAGGGAATATAAAGAGCCAAGAATGATACTGGAGTGATTGAATGGAAGTAATAGGCAGTATATACACAGGAGTAACAGCAGATTTTCAGCGAGGTGTGTATCCGATTGCAAGATGTGTGAAAGCTGAACAACATGATTTAGGAGTAGTTATGGCAGATGTAAATGTTTTAGGCTCTCTTGAAGCAAAATTTGAGAGTACCAACAGAATTTATGATGTAGGGGGGGGGTAGTCCAACGTTGAGTACAATGCAAGGTGGTAATCAAGAGCCGAAAATACTTGAAAGTCATATAGTTGCCATGCGTGGCAGAAATCCGGACAATCCATCGGATAGAACTACTGGAAGTCCAACGGAACAGAGGTTAGAAATAAATATGCAAGGCACAAGTAACTGTTTAACAAGTGTGCAGAAGGACAATATGGTTCTGATTAAGCAGGCTACAAAAAGTGGTTCTATTGAATGTGAAGTTGGTGGATGCTTTGACGCAAGCTATCCAGAAAGCCAGACAAGAAGAGGGTGTGTGCAAGATAATGGCAATACGTGTCCTACATTAACCGCACAAAATCAAGAGATTGTACGGATTGAAAAAGTAGGTCAGATTTCAAATGATGGTTCGCAACGCGGTACGGTTATCTATGACAATGGTATATCTACTAATCTTGTAGCTGGCACACATGGGTATGCGAATAGCCATATTGCCACGAAATACCGTATCCGAAAGCTGACACCAAGGGAATGTGGACGGTTGATGGGAGTATCCGATGAAGATATTTCCAAGATGGCAGCAGTCAATAGCAACACGCAACTTTACAAGCAGTTTGGAAACAGTATCGTTGTGGATGTGGTGTGCGCAATGTTTAGAAAATTAAATATTGAGCAGGAATAGTTAAATTAGAATTTATTGGAGGATACAAAAAAATGAAAAATGGAATTCACGGAAACAGAAAACAGCTTGAGGAATTATCAGTGAATAGGATCCTGGGTGAATTATATGATAAGGCGAAAGCTGAAAATGATGGGAAGGTTCATATAAGAAAAATTGAGGACGGAAATGTTAGAGATACCATAGAACTTTATTAATAATCACTTGAACTTAGAATTTAAGAGAGGTAAAGAGAATATGAAAATTGATGATTTAGATTTATCAGTCAGAACATATAACACATTATTAAGAGCAGGAATCACATCTGTTGAGAAAATCAGAGAAATGACAGACGAAGATTTGAAAAGTGTAAAAAATTTGTCTGAAAAATGCCGTAAGGAAGTTAAGCAGGCGGTATATTGTACGGATTGCAAAAGAAGCATTTACGGAGAGTATAAGAACTGCGATGCTAATCTTGAAAACCACGGGAAATATGTTCTTGCAGGAGATAAATGTGGATGCAAGGTGGTCTAACCGAACTTTAACGGATGAAATAGGTGATATTACGTTTGAGGTAATCAGAAATAGTGACAATAAGAAGTTTACGGTATATGACATTGTCAGAACACAATATTATACATGTTTCATGATCTATGATGGCGAATGGAAATATATAGACGCTGACTTATTCCTGGAATGCGATAAAAACTGAATATTGAGATTTTTGCCGGCTGAAATATGCCGGTAAAAAATGCAATAATGTTGCATGAATAATATAATATATTGTGTTTTTATGAACTGATATATGGTATAATGTTGTAAGAAACATAGTTGTCACGCATGGGGAGATGTTTAAAATGAGCAGAGAGGAAACGATAGAGATATGCACACGCATAGACAATTACTTAGGCGATAAAATAGCAGAATCAATTTTAAATAATATCTCATATGACAAAATGGAAGCACACTATGGGATTATGCCGATTTCTCGCACGCATTTTTACAGAAAAAAGAAAATGGCATTAAGGATGCTCAACAGCCGGAGCTTGTACGAAGAAGAAAGCAACGGACAGCTACGCATAATACTTTGATTCACGCATAGACACACGCATATTATTTAAAATGCACGCATAACGCACGCATGGCACGCATAGACGGATTTCTTATCACGCATAGGATAAAAATACCACGCACGCATAAAAATGGCTGTATTGAAAAAATATGCAAGGCAGATGCTGGATATAAAAATAAAAATCCGTACACAAAAAAAGCCGCCGGCAGTGATCCGGCGGTAATCCTCTGCGGCGGTTGTCTAATTTCTTAAGATCTGACGTGCTGTATTAAATACATAAAGCCTATTGTAGCTGTGATATTTAAAATCTCCATTATTAGCGATCGTCCGCCCGGTGTTTTCATATTTCAATGATAAAACAATGAGATATTTTTCTAACAATTCATCCGGACATTTTAAGCATTCTATAGCGTTTTCAATCTCACTTTTTTTACTATTCCAGTAAATGCCGTCGATATGCACTCGCTTTTCTTCTTCAAGTTCTTTAAATTCTTTCATAAGTTCTGCTTTAGTCATAAAATCAACCATCCTTTCGTTTATGCCCTGTCTCATCGGTGCAGGTGGGGCAGTTCCTACAGACCGCCGGGCGGCGGTTTCGACTTACTTTCTTGAATAAAATTCTTTCAATGCATCATTTGACCAGTTCGACATAATGTTTTCAAAATCTGCGCAATAGATAAATTTTAATGTTTCGCAGAATGTTTCATATCGAGCTTTTTCAGTGCTTTCAAAAATGCTCTTTTCAAATGAATCATTTTCCAAACAATCCATGTATAAATCTTTATAATATTCTTTACATTCACTTAAATTTTTCATGTTTTCCCTTTCTGGTCTGCCATCATCAGCACCGGGCGACCATTCCACGGTGGACGCTCCAGACGGAGCGTTTCGGCTCATAATACTGACAATTCAATCGCTTCGATTTCGTCCCAAGTAAAACCGATCCTGTGCATATCGAGTGATGCATCACTCATAACCGCTGACGCTTCCATTGTCATGTCACGATTGAAGAGCTCACAGAAAATTTTATAAGCATTAACAGCACCCTCATAAGTGAATACTTGTAAATTTCCGATTTTCACTCCATATGTTCCATTGATTTTAATAGCTCCAGTCATATTCAAATCCTCACTTTCGTTTGTTTTCCTGTTCCTTTGTTAATATTATAATACACTAAAAACAGTGTAATATCAATATACAAATACACCAAAATAAGTGCAAAAATATCAGCGATGATTGTGTATTTTTTTGGTGTAAAATTAATTGAAATAAAAATGTCTCAGGTATATAATAAATACGAAAGAGAGGTGCGCAGATGCTTACTTATAAAATTGACGTATTAGAAACTCTGAAAGAAAGCGGATATAACACGACACGGCTAAGAAAAGAGCAGATCGTAGGAGAAAGTGCAATCCAATCATTGCGAAAAGGCGAAATGGTAGGAATAAAAACACTCGAAAAGATCTGCGATATATTGGATATGCAGCCGGGAAACATAATTAAATATGTAGAAGATACAGAAAAATAAAATACTTTAAAAATAATGCAAAAAGGTATTGACATTACACTAAAAATGGTGTATTATAATATCAGAAACAAGGAAAACACAACACACGGAGGAAAAGAAAATGGAAGAATTAAAAAACATTTATAGTTATTCAAAAACAGAAATCAATAAAATGAAACGTGAGGATCTTTTACATCTTTTATACGAGAGAGATAAGAATTATTTTGAAAATGTAAACGGATCAGAAAAAGACTGGAGCAAAGAGAACCCATTTGAAAAATATAAGCAGTGGCATAAAAGATATACAGTTAAAGAATTAAGAGAAAGAGCTTAGAGGTGAATAAAACTATGGAAGAATTAAGAAAATGTTATAAGAAGTTGGATGAACTCATGAAGGAAATTGAAAACAGACATGACACAGACATCATGGATTTTATTAATCTTGATGACGAAGTGAAAGCCGAGTACATGGGAGACTGGAAAGAAAAAGACGTGCAGGGTTGGGAGTATCTGGTAAATAGAGCCAGCACAATCCGAAAAGCGTACAGGATCGTTGCGGAAGAATTACACACCGGAGAATTTTTACCGGAAATTGACCAGTAAAAACCTAGAGCATTAATTAAAAAAGGAGATAAAAAAATGAGTAGAACAGAGCTTTTTAACAAATGGTTAGAGGAAAATTATGGAGAATTGAGAAAATTCCCATTACAGAAATTAACAGTAGAATCTGAAAACGGCGATGTTGAAAATTACGATAAAATCAGAATCATCGGAAATGCAGAGTGCTGGGATGGAGATGAGTTTTATCAGTACATGGTGACTGATGATAAAATTTATAAGGTTTATTATAATGTGCAGCCGGATCAGGAACTCGACATGATCGATTACACAAAGTCTTATAAAACCGAAGATGTTACAGAAGATATACTTTATTTTTTAGAGGATTAAAAAATGCCAGGGAAATGCGTGGTTTGCGGAAAAGAAAAAGGACGAAATAAATTATACTGCTCGGTAAAATGCCGAGCAGAAGCACAAAGAAACATGAGAAAATGTGTAATTTGCGGAAAAGAATTTTACTCTGCGCCATCAGGAACAGAAAGAACATGCAGTAGAGAGTGTTCCGCGAAGCTTCGGCATTTTTACGGAATGAGTGAGCAGAATAAAGAAGTTTTAAAAAAAGCACATGCCGGATATGAAGAATCGCCGAACACAGGCAGAAAAGACACAAATGCAAATGCGAAAAGCTGGGTGATCCAGTCGCCAGGAGGTGATGTTTACAGAATTAACAATTTAAAAAAATGGGCAATTGACAATGAGGATATCATAAGCCCAATTAAACCGGATCTTTTTTCTAGCGGAATAAGAGACATTAAAAGATATTTGCTCGGAAAGCATAAAAGTGGGAGTGCTCAGTATAAGGGATGGCGTTTATTAGAATGGAGCGAAGAAAATAAGGCGCGAGAAGGATTTCCGGAGAGAAAAAAGAGAAAACCGAGAAAACAGAAAATGTCAGAAGAGGAGAGGCTGAAAAGAAAACGAGAAAGAGAAAAACGAAGAAACGAGAAAAAACGGCTTGAAATATAGCCGCTTTTTTTATGCCTAAAAATGGAACAAAAACAGTTAAAAAATATCTTATAATAAAATTATAAGTAAAATGATGGGAGGTGTGCGCCTTGGCAAATTTAAAAGGAAAAGTTAAAAAGCTTCAGACTGCGATTGTCCAGCGTGGATTGATTATAAAAATAAATCAGAATCAATTCTATAGTGAAGATCAGAAGCGCATGATCACAATGTACAGAATCCTCACACCAGTGTACACCTTTAAGAAAAATAGACAAGAATGGAAAACGGAAGATTTTGAGATTCTCAAAACAGCATCTATCACAGATGTTATTTTCTGTTTGATTGATATTTATAAGGCGGTGAGTGGATGAAGGGAAAACTCACACAGAAACGGAAAGCATTTGCAGACGAGTATATAAAAAATGGCGGGAATGCTACTCAAGCTGCGATATCCGCCGAATATTCTTCTAAGACAGCATATTCTCAGGGACAGCGTCTGCTGAAAAATGTTGAAGTTTTAGCATATATAGAAAATCAGATGCAGCGCATCGAGAAAGAACAGCACCGGGATATCATGTCGCTAGCAGAAATACAGGAGCGCAGAAGTAAAATTGCAAAGGGCGAAGTTGTGGACGGACTGGGATTCGCCCCGGATTTCTCAGATCAGCTTAAGGCTATGGACGGTTTGGAAAAAGCACTGACCATAGCAGAAAAGCAGAAGATCGAGCGAGAGGAAAAGGAAAAGAGAGAGAAATCGGCACTCTGGACGATCCCGATCACGGACATTACATCCGACTTTGTGGAGATATACCGGACAGTGCATGAAGCTTTTGCCGGAGAGATAGACATACACGAGATCATATCGAAGGGCGGACGTGGCTCTATTAAGTCGAACTTCTGGGGAAATTTAGCATACGAGACCATCCGTCAGGATTCGCAGGCGCATGTCGTATACACTAGAAGATTTAAAGTCGACCTAAGAAGCTCGGTATATAATCAGTTTATGAAAACGGTCATAAGATATCATGACCTTGAAAATTGGGATTTTAAACAATCCCCAATGTGTGCGGTTTATAAACCAACCGGGCAGATGGTCATGTTTGCCGGAGCAGATAAGCCTATCAGCTTAAAATCTTTCAACGTGCCTTTTGGCTATGTAAAGCTTTTAATACATGAAGAGTGTGACGAGATGGCAGGAGTTGAGCAGATGGATAACATTGAGGATACATTTCTGCGAGCAGATACACCGGCGCTTGACATAAAAATCTTCAATCCTCCGAAGTCAAAAAATAACTTTATGAATGAGTACACTGAAGAATGTAAAAATAAGCCACAGACACGGATCTGTCACAGCTATTATTATAATGTCCCAGTGAAATGGTTAGGAAAACGATTCTTCGAACGTGCGGAGTGGTTTAGGATTCATAAACCATTATATTATAAAAATAACTACTTAGGAGAAGTCACTGGAACAGGCGGCGGCATCTTTGACAATTTAGAAATCCGAAAAATATCGGATGAGGAGTTAATGACATTTGACACAGTAAACCACGGTTTGGACTTCGGATACACACACCCACAGGTGTTCAGCCAGAACTATTACGATTACGAGACGGACACTCTTTATATTTTTGGCGAAGTGTATTCTAAAAAATGTAAAAACTCTACCTTTGCCAGGAAGATAAAGAAATTTATGAATGTCGAGATTATATGCGATTCTGCCAGACCGGACGGAATAGCAGAGATGCAGGACTGGGGATTCAATGCGATCGGGGCAAAGAAAAGATGGGGAAGCGGAAAAGGAAGGGATTACTGCTGGGAGTGGCTTCAGCGATGCAATAAGATTGTCATTGATCCAGAACGTTGCCCGAATACAGAAAAAGAGTTTACAAAGGCAGAGCATGAGCAGCTTCCAGATGGTTCATTCTCGGATGCTTACCCGACCTTAGAAGAGGATACGATCATGGCTAACATTTATGCACTGAACAGGATCATCATGACCAGCCGAAGGAATGACGGTCTTTATGATGATGTGGAAGAAGACAGTGACGATTACGAGGATTAAAAAATGAATTTTTTTGAAAAAATAAGGGAGACGATCATGAAGTTTTTTAGAACAGATGCAGAGAAAGAATTTAATGTCGAGTTTATTACTTCGCCAGAGATTGAAAACTCACAGCAGAGATGGAATGATATCATTAAGGGAAGCCCTTTTTGGGTGGATTCGAAAAAAAATGACATCAGGACGATAAATTTCGCAAAATTCCTCTGCCAGTACACAGCGAAGAAAGCATGCATGGATTTGTCAGTGAGCATAACCGGTTCTGAAAGAGCAGATTTTATTAATAAGTGCATTAAGGCAATGGTTGACACTTCTATCAGAGACAAAGTCGAAGATATGCTCGGAGTTGGTGGAATTATTTTAAAGCCGAACGGCTCGATGAATCCAGACAACATAATCGATTATATTATGCCGTGGGACTTTGCGATTACAGAAAAGACGAGCAACGGAGATATTAGAGGATGCATCTTTATTAATCGACTTATAAAAGATAAATTGTACTATTACCGACTTGAATACCATCATTTCACGACCTCAAAAAATAAAGAGGGCGAAGAGATGAACGTGTACGAGATCCAGAACAGAGCGTTCAAGTCAAACAGCAGTAACTCACTTGGCAAGAAGATAGAACTGCATGACGTTCCTGAGTGGTCTTCAATTGAGGAAGCAGTTCATATTATGAACGTAGAAAAGCCGCTGTTCGCCTATTTGAAAACCCCATTCAACAATACGATCGACTACTCATCTCCTGAAGGTGTTTCGATTTTCTCGAATGCACTTATGGAGCTTAGAGATCTCGATATAGCCTGGAGTAAAAAAGGAAATGAGGTTGAGGATTCACAGCACATTACTTTCATTGATGAGAATGCGCTGACAAAACAGGGAAAAGGTGGTACACGTGTCTCAACAGTAGAGCTTCCTCGGTTCGTTAAAGGCTTGAAATTGGGACTGGATTCAAAAAGCACGATTGATGAACACGTCCCGACCATGCTTACTTCTGACAGAATCACAGACATTAACAGCATTCTATCTATGATATCGACAAAATGCGGATTCTCACAGGGGCAGTTTATCCTTGATAGAAAATCTGGAAGATTGACAGCAACACAGGTTGAAAGCGATGACAATGAGACTGTAGAGACGATTAACGATATCCGAAAAAGCATAAAAACAGCGTTGAAAAATCTCATTTATGCAATTAACGTATTCTGTGACCTTTACGGAATACCTGCCGGCTATGTGGATGCACTGGATGATGATGTACCAGACGAAGATATATTCTATTTTAAAGATTTGCTTGCAAGTTTTGAGCAGGACAGATCAAGAGCTTATAATTTAATGATTCAGGGCGTTTATTCTAAACGTAAATACCTTAAAGAATATGAGGGATTTAATGATGATGAAGTAGATGCCATGTTTGCAGAGAGAGCACAGGAAGAGGCAGAAAGGAACAGCGGTGGTTTGTTTGGAGAGGAGTAAAATAATTCAAGGGATACCGAAGCTTTCTAAAAATGGTATTTTAAAAGGTGGATATATTATCCCTGAACCTGAACCGCCGGAGATGATTCAGGTAAGGTTGCAGGAAAAGACTGTGATAGAGACAATTAAGTTTTATTTAGATAAGTGACAGAAATGGATGCGTTAATATGAAATATAATAAAGTCATTGGAAGCTTTAATATTAAGCTTGATACAAAGCGTATGGATGAAAATTTGAGAAATGCTCAGAATGTTCTTGACGAGCAGGTTGTAAATGACATGAGAAAATACACACCTATGCAGCAGGGCGATCTGAGAAACAAGACGCAGATAAAAGAACCCGGATTAATTACAGTAGATACACCATATGCGCATTATCAGTACGTTGGCGAACTTTATTTGACGGCAGACGGTAGATCATGGGCGAATCGTGGAGAAAAGAAGTATCCAACAGGAACAGAATTAAAATATCACACACCGGGAACAGGTAAAAGATGGTTTGAAACTGCAAAAGAAAATCACGGTAAGCAGTGGATAGATCTTGTTAAAAGAGAGGTTGGAAAAGGATAATGCTTAGACCGGATTATTTTTATGGAAAAACTGATAAACTGGTTGAAATGTATCAAGATCTTGAAAATTGGATTATATCAGATATTGCAACACGATTGATAAAATCCGGTGAATTGTCAGGAACTGCCGACCGAGAATTGTGGAAACTCCAACAGATGGGACTGCATAACACCGAGATTGTAAAAAGAATATCTGAAATGTCTGGAAAATCGAGAAATGAGGTTCGCAGATTATTAAGGGATAGTGTTATGACATCATTCTCAGATGATAAGGAAGTCTTAACACAGATATCAGCATCCGATATTATATCTCCGCTAAAAAATAATATGGCAATTCTGGCAATGAATGCAGAGTTAATAAAGACATTCGGAGAACTTGATAATTTGACAAAAACAACCATTAACCAGACACATAAAGACTTGCTCAACATGCTGAATGAGGTTGATTATAGAGTTGCATCTGGAATGCAGTCTTACAGCAGTGCAGTCTGCGAAGTTCTGGATAGATATGCGGAATCTGGTGTTATGGTAGAATACCCTGCCGGAACGAAGCGTTCTCTTGAAGCGGCAGTGAGATGTTGCATCGTCACATCTATGAATCAGACCGCGGCACAAGTGACGAACGTTTATATTGCGCAAAATAAAATAGAGTATGTTCTAGTATCAGCGCATCCGGGTGCCAGATATGATAAAAAGAATCCAACAGGGATTCCATCTCACAATCACTGGCAAGGCAAGGCATATAAAATAATCGGGAGCGAACCAGGATTTCCGAATCTTCTTGAAAGTACAGGCTATACCATAGACATTGAAACCGGAAAGGGAACTGTTTTAAATCTCTTAGGGCTTCACGGATACAATTGCAGACATTCACATGGTCCGTGGCGAAAAGGAATGGTAAATAAGTACCTTGATGAAAACGGAAATGTGAATATAAATGCAGATGAAAGCCAAAAACTTTATGATTTGCAGCAGAAGCAGAGATTCCTTGAAAGAGAAATTCGTAAAACAAAGCGTGAAATTATGACCAAGAAACAGGAACTTGATATGATTGCCGAAACAGATGTAAAAGAGATTTTGCAACCTCAATATGATAAACTGGCATATAAACTGCGAATGCAGAATAAAAGGCTTCAATCATTCTGTAAGAATAATGATCTTCAATTGCAAGGCGATAGAACGAAGGTTTCTGGATTTAATAGAAAACAGTCTGCGATTGCAAATGGACGAGCAACGGCTTATAAAAATAAAATTGAAAAAAATGGTACAACGAAAATGGAATAATATGTTATTATAATAATGTGTTAACCATACATACTTGGTTATCCACCTTTCTTTAATTAATGTAGTGGAACTCAAGCGAGACAAAAACTCACCGTCATAGCCGGAAACTCCCCCAAATGAGGTAAAGCAAATGAAAAACATTGTTACGTGCTTTACCAAAGAAGAAAAAGAGCATATAAAAGAATTGTGTGATTTCACACCGACAGAAGAAACGCTCTTTGATTTACGGAAGAAAGAAAAGTCTTTGGAAGAATGTGCAGAAATTATGCATGTTTCGACTAAGACAGCCGGACGTATTAACGTAAAAATGCAACATAAAATTCTTAAGGTAACTGGACAACATTTCACATAACTTTCTCCTCATTAAAGACATCCGTTAAGGGTGTCTTTTTTGTGTCCTTTTAATGAGGTTTTGCTGGGGTGGTTCAATTGTGTTGTTAATAATAAAATGAAGATAGAAAGAGAGGTTTATTATGTACGAGTATCAGAGATATAACCAGTATTCTTATCCTCAATATCAACAGCCACAGCAGATTCAACAGCAATTCCCACAACAGATCATTCCGCAACAAGCTGGACTTTGTGGAAGAATGGTTAATTCTGTTGAGGAAGTCACAGCGAATGACGTTCCTATGAATGCACCATTTGCCATTTTCCCGAAAGCAGATGGATCAGAAGTTTATATAAAATCGTGGAGTGCTAATGGGCTTATTCAGACAGTGACATATAAACCGCAGTTAGACGGAAAGCAGAACGAATTACCGAAAGAAGACACGGCAACATTGTTTGCCCCGATAATGGAGCGATTAGACCAGATAGAAGCTAAAATAACTCAGTCCCAAAGGACTACCAGAGCAAAGAAAGAGAGCGATTCTGAATGAATTTAATGCAGATGATCCAGTGCGGTGGAAACCCTAAGATGATATTAAGTCAAATGATGAGCAACTCTCAATTTTCAAATAATCCGATCATGAAAAATACATTCGACATGATGAACCGTGGAGACAGTAAAGGGCTGGAACAGCTTGCCAGAAATTTGTGCAAAGAAAAAGGTCTAAACCCGGAAGAAATCATGAGCCAGTTTAAACATTGATACTATTCTTGCAAGATTATGTATAAATAAATTTTATTAGGAGGAACACATATGTTTAATTCATCTCCAAGTTTAGCGGACATTGCCGCCGTTACTGGTGGAAACCGTAATGATGGTGCATGGGGCGATGGTGGTTGGTGGGTTCTCATTATCCTTTTTGCCTTATTCGGTGGATGGGGCGGTTATGGATTCGGTGGTAATGGTGGTGGCGGTTATACCGCAACTGCGGCTACACAGGCTGATATCCAGAGAGGATTTGACAATTCAGCAGTCATAAGTAAGCTTGATGGCATTACAAATGGTCTTTGTGATGGCTTTTATGCAGTAAACAACGGAATGCTGACAGGATTTAACACCATTCAGCAGGCAATTAATGCGGACACAGTAGCAGGAATGCAGAATGCAAATGCTATTCAGTCTCAGCTTGCAAATTGTTGCTGCGAAACTCGTGAAGCTATCCAGGGTGTAAACTTCAACATGGCGCAGAACACTTGCGCATTACAGAACACCATGAACAACAACACGAGAGATATTATTGACAGCCAGAATGCCGGAACAAGAGCGATACTTGACTACTTATGCCAGGATAAGATCGCAACGTTGCAGGCAGAAAATAATGATTTGAGACTTGCAGCATCACAGGATAGACAGAACGCACTTCTGACTACCGCTATGACAGCACAGACAAATCATATTATCAACGCTGTTAATCCATCACCAATCCCAGCATACCAGGTGCCAAACCCGAACACATACATTCCGTATGGATGCGGTTGTAACAATGGATGCGGATGTTAGACAACTGAATAATTAAAGTATCTTAATCGACAAGATTATGTCTGCATAGCAGTATTACTTAAACACAAAGGGCAGACTTCAATGTTTGCCCTTATATTTTTGAAAGAGAGGAAAATATTATGTCAGAATTTACAGCCAATGCTTTACAGACTGTCCTGCAAGGAGAAGATGTCGCATTTACTGAGACACCGGTTTGCGGAACAAAATGTATCGTTCACAGACAGGGAAGCGGAGTAGTTAAATTAAGAGGAATCACAAACCAGTGCAAAGCCAGATTTCTTGTATCTTATAGCGGAAATATCCAGATCCCAACCGGTGGAACGGTGGAAGCTATTTCTCTTGCAATCGCAATTGACGGAGAGCCTTTACAGTCTACAAGAATGATTGTGACACCTGCGGCAGTAGAAAACCTATTCAATGTATCAGCACAGGCTTATGTGGATGTTCCTTGTGGATGCTGCAGCACAATAGCGGTTCAGAATACATCTGGACAGACTATCGAGGTTCAGAACAGTAATTTGATCGTAGTAAGGGAGGCCTAGTATATGCATATTGAAAGAATCCATAAAATGCTTGAATGCCTTGCTGAAAAATCCTTATGTGAGATTGAAAAAGGGATTGAGAATGTCAGCACAGAAGAAATGGGAGAAGTGATCGACATGATAAAGGATCTGTCAGAAGCAGAGTATTATGCCACAATTACTAAGGCAATGAACGAAGCGGACGAAGCAGATATCATGGAGAAGCTTTTAGAGTATGGGGATGACCGAAGATACTATGATCAGTATCGTTATGCTAATGGAAGATTCGCACCTAAGGGCAGAGGAAAACGAAGAGGATATGATGAACCACCATATTATCACATGTACCCGGATGATTACGAAGATACAGAGCACATGAGAGACATGGATAAGAAAGACCTGAAAAGGATGTATACAGATACCGGAATGATGGGAGACAGATCATATCCGCGGGATTCCAGAGAGGGAAAAGCCGGTATTTCCAGACGTACTTATATGGAGACCAGAGAAAACCATCATGGCAATTCAGAGGAAGATAAAAAAGAGCGTGCAAAAGCAAGAAAAGATTATTTGCGAGATATGCAGATGGATATTACTGAAATGACATCAGATGCAGCACCGGAAGAAAAGCAGATGTGGAGAAATGAATTACAGATGATGTTACAGAAAATCTAAGAGGTGAGCGCAGTGTTTAAAATCAATGATGTTGAATGGAATATTTTATATGTAAATCCTAATAGTGAATGCTTGATGCGTTCAGATGGAACAATTACACTTGGTGTTACAGATTGGAACACACGAAAGGTTTATTTGTCAAATTCATTAAGCGGAAGTCTGTTAGAGCGAGTTCTATCTCATGAGTTGGTACACTGCGCTTCATTTTCATATGACTGCCACATTCCAATAGATGTAGAAGAAATCGTAGCGGATTTTCTGTCTCTTTATGGAAAAGAAGTCGTTGGCATAGCAGATGATATTTTAAATGGGGTAATTGAAAATGGATGTTATAAAGCAGTATGAGGACTATATAGGACTTAAAAAAGAATACATTAAAAATCCTACATTGGAAAATAAAAATGCAATGATAGCCAAATTGGAAGAGTACGGAAAGTATATATACGACCAGTGCAACAGATTAAAAAAGGATTGCATTGTGGAAGAAGAAAAAGAAGTACTTAAAAGGTATTTTGGTGGGAAATAGCAAAAAGGGGTGGAGTAATCTGCCCTTTTTAAAATGGTACAAAAAGTTGTTTAAAATAGGTTAAAATATATATTGAAAAGAATATTAAAAGTACCGGACAGAAAAATGGATTCTGTTCGCTAACCTAGAATAGTTATGGGATGATGCATGGCACGTCCTATTTTGGGCGTGCTTTTTTATTTTTGGGAATTAATTCAGTGGAAGAAGACACGGCTTATATCCGGGTTGTCGAGGGTTCGATTCCTTCATTCCCAATTGCCAGCTATGGAGTAAATAGCAACTCATTCGTGCCGGACTGACCGGAGTAACAACTTGGAAAGAAAGAGGTAGAAACATGGTAAACGTAGCAAACGAATTAAAGAAACTCGGAATTGAAGTTTCAGACGAACAGAAAGAATCCCTTAAAAAGAGTATGGGCGAAGAGCTTTATTCCAAGAAAGAAATGGAAGACAAGGTCAATAAGGCTTCATCAGAATCCGAACAGTGGAAAACCAGGGCAGAATCAGCAGAGAGAATGCTTGAAGGGTTGGATGGAAAAAGTCCGGAAGACATTTTAAGAGAGCGTGATGACTGGAAGAGACAGGCAGAGGATTCCAAAAAAGATTACGAAGCCAAAATCGCAGAGCATGAGAAGAATGAACTTTTGAAAGAAGCATTTGAGGAAATCGAGTTTACTTCTGAATCTGCAAAGAAAGCCATTATGAAAGACATTTCCGAAAGCGTAAGCGTGAAAAATGGAAAGCTGATAGGGTTCAGTGATCTTATTGAGGAAGCTAAAAAGACAGATGCAAATGCATTTGTAAATAAGCAGACTCCGCCGGCGCGTTTTACAAAGCCGAATGAAAATGATCCCGGTGGTGATAAGCATGCAACAAGAGAGAGCATTTTATCTATCAAAGATAGATCAGAACGTCAGAAAGCAATTGCCGAAAACATTTCTTTATTCCAACAGTAAAGGAGTTTTATATGAACAAAAACAGATTAACGATGAACACAAATTTGCAGTTCTTTGCAGCAAACGAAGGACTGATTACAACAGGAGACATTGATGTAAAGGCAAGGGAAATTGATTTTGTTACATCTTTTGAAAGAAACTGGGAAGCTTTAAGAGAAATTCTCGGAATTTCAAGAGCAATTAGAAAACAGCCCGGAACTATTCTTAAAAGCAAATATGCAGAAGGAACGTTAGAGAGTGGGACTGTAGCAGAAGGCGATGTGATTCCAAGAACACATTATGCGGTAAAAGAGAAACCTTATTCTGAGATTACTCTTGAAAAATATGCAAAAGAAGTTTCTGTCGAAGCAATCAAGGATCATGGATATGAAGTAGCTTGTGAAATGACAGACGAAGAGTTCCAGACAGACCTGCAGGATGGAATTACAACAAAATTCTACAACTATCTGAAAACTGGTACACTTACAAACACTACAAAAACATTTCAGATGGCTGTAGCTAAAGCTATTGGATCTGTCAAGAATAAATTCAAGTCAATGCACAAAACTGCTACAGGAGTTGCAGTGTTTGCAAATATCATGGATTTCTATGATTATCTTGGAGATTCAAACATTACTTTGCAGACAGCCTTTGGACTTACCTATATCAAGGGATTCCTCGGAGCAGACATTATGTTCCTTTGCTCTGACAACGAAATCCCAGCAGGAAAAATTCTGGCAACACCTGTAAACAACATCGTTGCTTATTATGTAGATCCATCTGACGGAGATTTTGAGAAAGCCGGTCTTTCTTACACTGTCAGCGGAGAAACAAATCTTATCGGATTTAAGGTAAAAGGCGATTACGATCGTGCAACCAGCGTAACTTATGCACTGTTAGGATTTGTACTTTTTGCAGAGTACATTGATGCAGTAGCTAACGTTTCGATCACACCGGGGGAATAGTTCCCACTACACAGGCGGTAAATGCTAGTGGGGAACTCACGGAAGAATACTTAAACTCTCTTACAGTTGCAGAAATTAAGGCACTGGCAGAGAGTAAAGGGTATTCACTGACCGCAACAAAGAAAGCTGATATTATCAGCGAAATCTTATCACAGCAATAAGGAGTGTGGAGCAATGTCATATGTAGATTTTGAATATTACCAAACTAAATATGGTGGAAGTTTGTTCGAAAGCAAAGAAGACTTTGCTCCATATGAAAGAAAAGCAGAAAGAAGAATCAATGCGATCACATCAAACAGGATTTTGTTTTATTCTCAGCCAGAATCAGAAGATGCATGGTGGGATAATATCAAAGATTGCACCTGCGAAATAGCTGAATTGCTAAAGAATTTATCTGAGTACTCTGCGGCAGTTAATAACTTTGGTGTTATTGCAAATGCGGACGGAACTGTAAAAGGGAAAATGATTAAGAGCATGACTTCTGGAAGTGAATCAGTATCTTATGATGCCGGAGCATCTTCTTCGACATTGGTAGAGCTTGCAAAATCAGAAATGGCACTTAATCGTAAATGCTACGATATTGCATCAAATTACCTAACCGGAATGGTTGATTCAAGGCATGAAAACCTTTTGTATATGGGAGTTTAGCTTATGGGAATCGGATATAAAGATGCCGTGGTTTTATATAATAGGCATTACAACGACACTTTAGAAACTGAATATTATTTCGGTACTTTATTTGAAAACGTAAGAATCGAGCTTACACAGGCAGAGAACATAAGCAAATCCGGAATGAAAGATGCAGATAGTTTTCTTGTAAAAATCCCGAATGATGGCATATTAAATTATGTTAATCCGCCAGATTGGGAGAACATGAGCGAAGAAGAAAAGCTAAAGCATTTCACATTAAGAAGTAATGATTTTGACTTCGTAGTGATTGCAAAAAAAGATGAACTTCTTATTGATCGGGAATTGCCGATTGGATTAATTAATTCAGACGATTATCCGGGTAAATTCTTCCAGTACATGGTAAATGAAAAAGGGAATTGCTACAAAGTGAATACTATCGGTGTTTACAGCCTTATACCAAGGTTTGAGATTGGAGGTAAATGATTTGGATGAAAAGCCAAAAATAATGCTTGTATCAGATGCAGAGACGGCGCAAAGAGCTATTCTTGATATGATAAATAGTTATCCAAATTTTCCGCCCGGTTTCAAACCATCAAATTCAACAATCTTATGGAACAGCATAAAAGATACTCAGTCTATTGGAGTTTTTCCGGCGCAGGATCCTGTTTATTTGAAAAAATATGTCAGCGGTTCTTATGTCGGACAAATGACGTTCCAGATCGTATACAAAAGCAATCCAACAACAAACAAGGATAATATTGCAGCAAGCAATCTGCTTGAAAATATTGCAAAGTTCCTTGAAAGTGGAGAATTTACATTAAAAGATAAAAATTTTGTTGCAGAACAAATCAACCGCACATCAGATGTATTTTGCGGTACAGCAGATGGGAAAACAACAGAATTAGCAATTAATATGCAGCTTAAATATTTTTATAAAAAATAGGAGGAATACTCATGGCAAAAGACAGAACTAACATGGTTTCACTTTTGGATATTGGAAGCCTTATGGGTGGATCGACTGAAAAGCTTGCTGAAATGGGTGACGGTTTCACAGAGCTTACAGAAGACTGGGGACCTAACACAGAAAGCACACAGTACGTAAACATGAAAAATGCAAGCAACTCTGTAAAAGGGTATGCATTTTCAATGTCCCCGGAAAGAGAACATTTGTCAGATGAAATGCAGACAGTGTTTAACGACATTTTCAAAAAGCTTCCAACAGGAGATCAGTGTGAGACATATTATTATCGCTTCTTTAAAGCTGATATTACAAGCGGATCGGGAGATTGTATTCGTATCCCGGTAACTGTATGTGCATCAAGCACTGGTGGATCAGGTGGTGATATCTTAAAGTCTACAATCCAGATTAATGGAAATGGAGATGTAGAACAGGGAACAATCACTATTGCTGGTGATGGATCGTTCACATGGGCACCTAAAGTAAGTGTTTTGGCTTTGGATGAAGATTACCCAGTTTCATAGGTGTTAATTAAAAATTAGCATATGTGGGATGCCTACCTTTCCTTGGTGTCCCACATTAGGAAAGGATGTTAAAAATGGAAGAAATTAAATTAAGCAGTGGCATAAAAAAAATTGCAATAAAAGACGAAGACGGAGATCTTATTACAGTTATAACAGTAGATACAGCGAATGCAGACACAGCTAAGAAGTTTGCAGGTGTAATTGATAAATTAAATAATATATCTCAAAACTGTGAAAAAGAAGCCGCCGAATGGAGAAATAACCACAAAGACGATATGAATGTGGATGATATGAATGTGGATGCAGCATTAGAACTTAACAGCATTCGTGTGAAATATCTTAAGCAGATTACGGAAAGTATAGATGGGTTGTTTGGCGAAGATGCCATGAAACAGATTTACGGAGATATTGTCCCGGATGAACTTGCAATTGTGGAGTTTGTAGAGCAGGTTATCCCTGTTATGAATAAGCTTTTCAATAAACGTTTTGAACAGGTGCAGAACAGATACAATATTAAAAGACGTGGGGCAAAATAATGAACAATGTCATGCTTGACAATTTGCCTACTGAATGGAACGGATACAAAGTAAATACCGATTTCCGCATAGGTATGCAGATTTATATTTTGCAATATGACAAAGAAATGAATGAGTACGAGAAAACAACTTCTATTCTTTATCTTATGTTCTCTGATGAATACGGAGAACTTAGAGACCATCCACAGCACCATGAGTTAAATGAATGTATTTCTTGGTATTTAAACGGATGGTATCACGACAATACCGGCAGTAGCAAAAATACAAAGCGTTTTATTGACTATGATGTAGATCAATGGAGAATATATGCAGATTTTTTGCAGATATACGGTATTGATTTGTCCGTAGCAGATATGCACTGGTGGAAATTTAATGGCTTGATCTGGAATATGCCAAGAAGATTATCTTCTCTCATGGAGGTAATTGAGATCCGACAGAAGAAGATTGAAAAGAACATGAGTTCCAAGGAAAAAGATGCAATCAGAAACGCACAGAATAAATATGCTTTGGAACAGCCAGAAAAAGAGTATACCAGCGAAGAAAAAGAAAAGATAGATGATTATGATCGTATGATGGAAGAAATAAGAAAGCAGAAAGAAACAGAACAGGAAGCATTGAAACAGTTTAAGAAATGAGGGTTTTAGCATGGCTGAATATGATGGCGAAATCAGAATAAAAACGTTGATTGAAAATGGAGAAGCATCAAGTAAGCTCATGCAGATGGAATCACAGTTTCAGAAGCTTGCAAGAGAATCTGATAAGTTTTCCAAGACACTGAAAGATCTGGCAAGTCAGAAGATTCCAACAGAGGAATATAAGGCTGTGCAGATGCAGATAGAAAAAGATACTGCTTCTCTTGATAAACTTCTTGCCAGAATGGATAAATTCTTAGAAACAGGTGGAAGCAGTAAAAGCACAACCTTTAAAAGAATGCAATACGACGTTGAGGAATTAACAAACTCAATTAAATATGCAAAAGGCGAGCTTGCTGCAATGGAATCTTCTGGAACTGCTTTTATAGATCCTACAACTACAGAGGAATATAGCAAAGTATCTGAAAAGCTTCTTGATGTACAGAACAAACAGGAAATTCTTAATCAGAAGATGAGAGAAACAGCTGCTAATGAGAAAACTATTGGTGCTGGTGCGAAAGACATTGAAAAAGTAGGAAAATCAGCAAAAAAATCCTCTGGCTTAATATCTAACATGGCGAAACGAATAAAGCAGACAGTAGTTAGTTTTGCAATATTCGGTGCGGTTATGAAAGTATCTCAGACCATATCCAAGGCATTTACAGAAGGTATACAGAACATGGCGAAGTATTCTTCTGAATTTAATGGAAAAATGTCTGAAATGGCAAGTGCTTCGGCTACATTGAAAAATTCTATTGGAGCATTGACAGCACCTATCATATCTGCATTGACACCAGCAATCGTAACTTTATGTACATGGCTTACAAATGCCATTAATGCCATGAATAGATTTATTGCGGCTATAAGCGGAAAAAGCACTTGGACAAAGGCAAAGAAGCAGCAGGTAGACTATGCGGCATCTCTTGATAAAACAGCCGGTTCTGCCAAAAAAGCAGCTGGAGCATTGGCGGCTTTTGATGACTTGAATGTATTGCAGAAAAATGATTCTGGAAGCGGTAGTGGCGGATCTGGTAGTGGAGGATCTGATTTATATGAAGAAGTTCCTACTTCCAGTGATTTGACAAAAAAGTTACAGCCTTTTCTTGATTTTCTTAAGAAAACAAAAGCATCTATTGAAAAAGGTTGGAGCGATACATGGAAGAAATTGGATATTTCATCTCAACTTGTCAACATCAAGGCAAGTGCAGAAAGCATAAAAAATACATTGGCTGATATTTTTACCGATCCATTTGTACTTGCATCAGTCGATAATTTTGTGCAGACCGTAGCATATTCTCTTGGAAGCATGGCGGCATCCGTGACCAGCATCGGAGCAACGATCGCAGAAAACTTTGTTGGTGGAATGGCGATTTTTCTTGAAAATAATTCCTGGGATATCAAAGGATATATTCAAAAAATGTTTGATGTGTCGGCAGACATAGCAGCACTTGCAGCAGATGGATTAGAAGCATTTGCAAATGTGTTTTCAGTATTTGGGGATGAAAATGGACAGCAGATCACAGCTAACCTGATTCAGATTTTTGCGGATGCGTTCATGATGGTTACAGAGAATGCAGCAAAATTTGCAAGAGATGTCATTGACTGTATCGTGACACCTTTTGTAGAGAATCAGGATGCTTTAAAAGATGCGTTGGATGGGGTTCTTGGTGTGATTGCTGATTTAACAACGACTATATCAGACGGCGTGCAGCATGTGACCGATAAAATCACAGAATTGTACGATGAACATATTCATCCGTTTATCGAAAATGTAAAAAATGGAATGTCAGAATTAATAGCAAAATTTCTTGAATTTTGGAGCACTTATGTACAGCCTATTTTAGAGAATCTGGCGTTAATGTTTGAGGATACCTATGAAAATCATTTAAAGCCTGTGTTCGATAATATTTTCGAAATAATTGGAATCGTGATAGACATACTGAACGATTTATGGACAAATATTTTGCAGCCGATTATTGCATGGATTATTGAAAATGTGCTTCCGGTAATTCTGCCGATTATTGAAAACCTGAGCCAGAATATAAAAGACAGCGTCGATTTTATTTTAGATCTGATCAATTTTTTACTGGCAGGGGTAAAACTTGTATTTGCTGCAATTCATGCATTACTTACGAAAGACACAGATAAAGCATTACGCCAGGCAGAAAAATCAGTAAAAGATTTTGTGAACAGCATTATTCAGATGTTCGAAAATATGGTGAACCGGGTTATTAATGGTATCAATTCACTGATTTCTGGCTTTAATAGCATTGGATTTGATTTACCTGACTTTTTAGGTGGAGGTTCTTGGCATCCAAACATTCCGACGATTCCGACTGTAAGCCTGCCGCGTCTTGCCAACGGTGGTATCACAACCGGAAGGACACTCGCGGAAATCGGAGAAGCTGGAAGAGAAGCCGTGCTGCCACTTGAAAATAATACCGGCTGGATGGACGACCTTGCATCGAAGCTTGCAAGCAAAATGCCGGACTATAGCGGTGCAAAGACAGTAGTACTGGCGGTGGATGGTAAAGAGTTCGCAAGAATCAATCTGCCATATTTGCAGGACGAAGAAATAAGACTTGGTATAGCGGAGGGATAAGATGGTACATAAGTATACACAAGGACTTATCATTGATGGAATTACATATAATATCCCTCTGGTGTCTATCCAGAGGACACTGGACTTTCTGGAAAAGTATGCAGAGAGGACAGAGGACGGCGACATGAAAAACGAGACCATCGGACTTTATAAGAATTATACGATCTCAATCGGAACGATCGATGATGCAGAAATGTATGACAAGCTGATAGATCATATAACGGATTGCGAGAACCGATTCCATCATGTATCTTTACCGGATGCAAGCAAGCAGTTTGATTTTTATGGGTATTTTTCTTCTATTAAAGACGAAGTGGAAAAGGTATTTGACAACGGAGCGAAGTATAAAGGCTTGTCTTGGAAAATGACGAGCAAGAAACCATCAAGAACACCGTAAGGGGGCATTTATGAGAACATATTGCAGGGCAGAAATGAAATTTATAGATGTTACCGCATTATCGGATGCCACGGTTACTACAAATGATAACCAGGGCATAGGTTCAATAGAGTTATTTGCAGAACAGACGGAACAGAAAAGTTATGGGACTTTTGAACTGAACCAATTTGTGCTAGATGGAAGTAAAATCGTATTGACGGAAAATCCGAAAGACATTGCATTTTGGAATGATGCGTTATCGAAGGAAGATTGTACTTTTGAAACAGATCCTAAGATTACAGTCACGTTCCAAGAGCAGCACACGTCCGCAGCGATCACACTTTATTTTGAAGATGAGCCACCAGCAGAGTTGAAAATCACATGGTATACAATCGCCGGTACAAAATTAATCACAGAGACATTTTACCCGGACAGCCTTATTTATGTTTGCAATAATCATGTGCAGAATTACGGAAAAATCGAGATTGAATTTGTAAGAACAAGCTTTCCACAGAGATATATTAAGCTTCAGTACATTTTATACGGAAAATATATCGTATGGGATAAGGATATGATCCAGACAGCCAAGGTGCAGGAAGACATTGATGTGACCTCTGCAACCTTGTCTATCAACGAAGCGGATATTTCAATTGTTGATATGAATAATGACTTTGACGCAGAAAACGAAAACGGAGTATGGAAGAGTGTGCAGAAAACGCAGGAAGTCACATTGTCAGAGTTTAATAACGGAAACATGATTCCTATGGGAGCATTCTTTATCGACGATTTTTCTTTTTCAAAGAATATTGCAAAATTTAAGTTGATTGATGTAGTTGGGTTATTAGATAAGTATACATTTTATGACGGACAGGTATATAACAATGTCCGTGCAGAAGTACTGCTGATTGCGATATTTGCCACTGCCGGTATTAAAAAATATACGATCGATGAAGAAGTAGGCAACATACTTTTAAGTGGCTATTTAGCCATCCAGACGTGCCGTAAGGCATTGCAACAGGTATGCTTTGCGTGTGGTGCGGTTGCGGATGACAGCCGGAGCGATACCATCAAGGTTTATAAGCCAGACAGATATGTGAAATCCACTGTCGGGACGGATCGCAAATTTAATGGAAATACGAAAGTATCTCTTGAAAAATATATCTCTGGTGTGAATATTGAGATGAAAAACTATGCATTGGAAGAAAAGACATCTGATATTTATAAGAAAACATTGCCAGCCGGAGATACAAAGATCACTTTTTCGAGCCCATATCTTCCATCGTCCATCACGGCAAGTGCCGGTACGCTGAAAGAAGTAAAAACGAATTATCTCATCATTAACATGCCGGATGCCAGACAGTGCCAGATCACAGGTATTAAATATGCAAATACCACTTTTTCTTATGAGAAACGTGTGGATAAAATTGAAGCCGGGGAAACAGAAAATATAAAGAAATACAGTGGATGTACCATTTATAATGCTGATATATTACCCGATATCGCCGCTTATCTTTTGGATTATCATGCCTTGAGAAAAAAAGTGGGAATGAAGTACCTGGTTAACTTAGAGCAGGTAGGAAATTGGGCGAATATAAATTCGATTGGTGGCAAGACATCGACAACATTGATTGAAAGCCAGACGCTTGATTTGACCGGTGGATTTATCGCAACGGCAACGTGCATGGGGTACTCAATTGTCGTTACTGAGGATGTATTTGCCGGAACTGAATTATATACGGGAGGAGATGTGATTATCTAATGGAAATGAGACCAATTATATACAGTGCAAAATTATCCAGTCAGAAAGTCACAACAAAAACCAAAGTAACAATAACGGTTGTGGCAGATGATGTAGAGACATATTACACAGAAACAAAATATACCAGATCCAGCAATCATGAACTTGTAGCTGGACAGGAGATAGGAGTGATTTAATGGCAATTGTAAAAGTAAGGGTACAGGTTGATGGAGTGTGGACGAATCTCACATTTAGTAATGGAAAATGGGTTGGAACGATCACAGCCCCTGCAAACACATCATACAATCTGTCCAATAAGTATTATCCGATTAAAATTGAGATTACCAATGATGCGGGAACTGTAGTGGCGAAAGATGCTACAGATGCCACTCTGGGAGAAGCATTGAGACTGGTTGTAAAAGAAACGATGAAGCCTGCGATCACACTAGTATCTCCATCAAAAGGTGCATATGTGACAAACAATAAACAGCCGATCACATTTAAAGTCGTGGATGAAGCCGGTGGATCAGGAGTTAAGCTGTCATCTGTAAAAATTAAAGTAGACAGCACTACATACACAACTTCAAGCACAGGAATGGTAAGTAAAGGGATTACAAATGGTTATCAGTTTACATTTACGCCACAGACGGCACTTAAGGATGGAAACCACACTATCACGATCAATGCGTCAGATAATGACGGAAATGCGGCGACTACCGTTTCATCAACATTTACAATTGACACAGTGCCGCCGACATTGACAATTTCTTCTCCACAGACAGGGCTAATCACAAATAAATCTGCGCTTACAGTAACCGGTAAAACGAATGATGCAACTTCAAGTCCGATAACATTGACTATGACATTAAACGGCACGAGCCTAGGATCAGTAGCGGTAGAAACTGATGGAAGCTTTTCAAAAGCGGTTACTCTTGCAGAGGGAACGAACAGTATTGTGGTTACGGCTAAAGACGGAGCCGGACAGACTACCAGCATTACATTGAGCGTCAAGCTTGATACTACGGTGCCTGTGTTAAAAGGCATTACACTTACACCAAATCCGGTAAGCACAAGTGCAAGTGTAGCAATCACGGTTGAGGTCAGCTGATGGCTTCTGGAACGATCAGTTTTGAACTGTCAACAGACATCACTTATGTTGCCGGGACTGTAAATGGTGTTGAGACAGTTTTTATCCAGGATGAAGCATATCCGGTGAAGTGGCGTGCAACGGTAGATGTGGCAGAGGACAGCTTATACCACATTTACCTCGAAATGTACGATGAGGCAGGAAATAAGAGTACCTACGAGAATACGATCGAGTATATTCTGCCGTGGTTTGTGTATGATCGTACACAGGCAGATGTAGACCGTGTACAGGAACTTCGGAATATAGGCTGGGAGAATATGACAGACAGTGAAAAAACGGAATGGCAGCAAGGGATGAAAGGCGCATTCAACTTATCGGATGTCAGGCGAAATGAAAATAACTGCTATGTCATTGCACAATTGCTGAATATATCTCTCGTCACTTGTAAGGATAATCTCCCTATATATCCGGATAAAACATATTTTGACAGTCTTTTAAAGAACGCCACAGCATTGCGGAATGCTGGTTATCAGTATGTAGAGACACCGGAAGTTCCGCAGCAACCTATTAACACATACCAGAAAATCAATGATATTGAGAGAATATTACATGACATTTATGAAGTTTATAATTCAAACTTTGTCCATTACGCAGGCGAAGAAATCTATGCCGGACAGAGCATTGGATTACTTTTATAAGAAAGAGAGGATTTTATCATGGCATTTAGTTTAAAAACATGGGTGAATCGTATTTCCGAGTACCCGAACAGAAGAAAATTAACACATGAGGACGGCAGCACGGAACTTGTGACCGTAGCGAGAGCAGAGGGGCAGATCTCAGCAGAAGGAAATGCCTTTTCTGCGGAAGAGATGAATGATCTGGAGAACAGGATCAAGGGTGGATTTGATGAGGTAAACCAGAGTTTACGTGAGTTAAACGAAGGAATGATATTTAATGATGTACGAACTGGAGTTGTTACCGTGCTTCCAAATAGCGATATTTCAATAAGTGATAATACACCAATAAATTTTAAGGATTATGTACCGCTTGCTACTACAATTATTGCAACTTACGGAA
>ERZ791724.352-NODE-352-length-39525-cov-11.265417_pt1 | contig 39525 bp, 61 predicted proteins | sample MGYA00510044_ERZ791724 | MGnify/ENA primary metagenome ERZ791724 (study PRJEB30046, sample SAMN00715140) | human gut metagenome | study: EMG produced TPA metagenomics assembly of the A metagenome-wide association study of gut microbiota in type 2... | reverse complement strand
CCATCCATATTCACCCAAGCAGTACCATTCCAAAGAATAAGCTTATTTAAAGTTGTGTCGTTATATATGAATCCTATTTCTACATTAGTAGGTCTTTCTGATGTAGTTCCGCTTTTTTTGAGGGTCAAGGAACTTCCATCCATATTCACCCAAGCAGTACCATTCCAAAGAATAAGCTTATTTAAAGTTGTGTCGTTATATATGAATCCTATTTCTACATTAGTAGGTCTTTGCTCTTGACTTCCTATATGAGGTGTAGTTACTTCCCATATATCAGCAGAACCATTAATGTAAGAAGATAAAAATTCAGCTCCAGTTTCTGTTTCATACGTAGGAGCTGGAGGTGTACTATATGTATAATTAATTTTACTTACTATTTGTAATATATTATTTTTAGCAATTCTAACATAGAATAGTTCTTGTGTAGGAAAATTAGCAACAATTTGTTTGCAAAAATCTACTACGTTTTCAGGAATATAATTTATAGGTATAGTAATACTTACACTTCCTGCAAATGCTGTGTCTGTAACAAATTTTAAATTCAAATTTCCTTTTGCTGTTGGTATTTTTGTTATTCTGTATTGAATAACAAAAGGTTCACCTAAAGATACACATTTTTCATTTTCATTTCTTTCAATATTAAAAAAATAAGCATTTATATTTTTTGGACTTTTTCTTTCAGAAGAAACTCCTAAAGTTTTAAAATAATCATACTCTCCATTTAAAATTTTGAGATTTGTAAAAAGAGAAGTAATTATATTATCTTTTATTTCAGAATCACCATTACTATCAGTTATATTAGGTAAAACGATAGTATCATCACGAACTATATTTTTCTGAATAATAAAATTATGTTCGTATTCTTTTAAAGATATATCATTAGTATATTTTGCATTTAGAAAATTACCAAATAATGTTATATTTTCAATTCTTTCACAAGATAATTCTTCGTCTGGTTCCAAACGGCTATAATAACTGCAAGTTATAGCATAAACATTATTTTGTGCTATATGTAAATTACTAGAATTTACTAAATATATGCCAAACTTATGATTTTGTAAGTTATTATCTTTAATGATAAATTTATCATATTCTGTAGAACAACAAGATATTTGTATTCCGCATTTAGAATTTTTGTTATCAGAAAAATCATCTACAGAAGAACTAATAACGTTTGATTCTATTCTATTATTAGTGATATTTCCATCATACGATAAAAATTGGTATTCTTCTTTTATGTTTTTATATGTAGAGTAGAAATTGAATAATCTAATTCCTGTATGACTATATATGGTATTTCCAAATATAGATATATTTTTGAAAGTTCTAGGAACTTCTTCTGAATAACCATAGTATTTTTCAAATTCACCATAGTGCATACTATTGTATTTTAGTATTTTGCATTCAACTCCACAATCATGGCATCCATAAAAATTATTATTATTAATAGATAAACCATCTATACTTATGCCAGCAAAATCACAACCATCTGTAATACTATTATAAACGTTGTTATTCTCTATCAAAACATTTTTTATAAACCCAGTCAACTTTATACCAGAATAGCTTTTTTCTATTATATTACCAGATATAATAGCATCTTCTATACTCACAAAATATGTTGCCCATGCTGTATTTGCTTGATTTGAAGTCCAAAATCTTTCTTGAAAGAAATACTTAAATATATTATTTTTAATTAATATGTTTTTACAGACAAACATATATAGTCCATTAAAACCACTTTTTCCTTTTTCTTCTCCTATAAGATAATTGTTATGGAAAAATATTTCAGAACAATTTTTAAAAACAATACCTGAGAAGTCAAAAGACTTGTGCTGATTTTTAGTGAAATCAAATTTTAATCTACTAATTTCTATATTTTCTGCATTTTCACAAAATAAAGCACTTTTATTTGGATTAATTTCTATTACACTTTTATCATCACCTATTATGCTTACATTTGAATGTAGTATCAATGATGTATTTCTTAATTTACCGCCATTAAACTTTAAAGTACATCCCTCCTGCACATCAATGGTCTCACCATTCAAGTCGAAATCATACCTAATCTCATATATAGTGTTAGGCTGATTCATCATAATTGGCGTTAGGATATTGCGGAGTTCAATTTTGTTACTATCGGTGATAATACATGATGCTCCTGTTCCAACTGCACTAAAAGATGATGGCGTGGAGACTTTGCCACCAAACTTGCGAGTAAGAGTAATCGTTGAAGTATCTTTTGAAACTTCATACTCAGTCATAGTAGCTGAAAGTTTTGCGGCTATCTTTTCTGCAACTTTATCTGTTGTCGTATCAGATGATGCAACAACATCTACATGGCTTTCTACACCATTGATGATGAATGCCAGATAGCCATCTGATGTTGGGACAGATGATACTACTATTTTTGTTACGGCAAGAGTGACTGGCTTGATGTTCTTACGTAGAATCTTGTAGCCCTTGCCACTGAAATTCTGAGGTGAATATGAACGGTCGGCAAATTTGGTTACAGAACGTCCGTTATCATTGTATGACCTAGTAAGGTCTTCTTCGTCAACGGGAGATAGAGAAGAAACCTCTTGGTTGATTTTCTCCTGCAGCTTGCCTAGTTTCTTGTCATATATATTATCTGAATTTGCTAACCTTTTGTCTTTTCTTGAAGATTCTAGCGTGCTACCTAATTTTACCATATTTATTTTGCTTTTATTGTATAAGTATTGTCACCAGCAATAAGTGGGTCTGAATTATAATAATATAATGCACCAATAATCGTTTCGTGGAAATCGGCTTCGACGTTTCCCTGAATGAATTGTAATGGAGTGTCTGAAATAAACCAAACTACATCGTTTTCATCTGTTGTAGTAACCGTTATCGTCTGATTGACCAAAGAAGTATTACTTCCGTTTAGTACAGATAGGTCTAGTTCGTTTGCATCTGATAAAGATGATGCACCATACATAGTCTTTGCACCGATTGTAACAAAAGCAGTTGCTTTATATATTTTTCCGTTCATCGTGACTATGATATGGAAAGCGTATGAACCTACTTGTGAACGTGAAACATTGACTGACGTATCTGTTGTCTTAGGCTCAATGACATTACTTCCGTCAATAATCTTAATATTGTCGGGAGTAGTATCAATACCATTCTTCCTGAATTGCCATGAGAGTTTGATGGTGTGTTCTGTTCCATCATAAGCTATAACAGAAGGAGAAGATTCCAGATATACATTTGTATCGTCCACATCAGCATCATTCTGATTGTTCAGTTCTATCCAGTACTTCGTATTGTACATACCTCCCATTTCACCTTCTACGATGCCGAGAGGAATATGAGACTTGCCATTTCGCTCCACGATACGGAAAAGGCGGTGCTCGATGCTACAGATGTCGTTTCCATTGTATTTGCCTAGAATGGTAATGCCATATAGTCCTTCCTCTAGAAATGGTGGGAACTTGACACATATATCACTCGGTTCTACTTCACTATTATTTGTTCCGCTCTGAACAAAAGGCATTTTTGCTACACACTCTCCAAAGGCATCAGTAAGATGTACTTCTAGATTACTGATGGCTGCTACGTCAATATCTTCCAACATCTGCTTATTCTTGCTGATGTATGCTTTCTGTAGCTTGATGAAAAGGTCGAAGCTGTTGCCTTTAACAATCTTATAAATATCCATATACGTATACATTATTAATAATAGACAAAGATAGGTAGAATTTTCTCCACCTATCTTTTATCCGTTTATTTAGGGCAGAAAAATTTTAGATTAAGCCCTTCCATCTGAGAAATTTGCGCTTGCGGCTGCGCTTTCCCTTCTCACTCTTGCAGTTGGTATGATAGACACAATCCTTGAAGAGGTCTCTGACCTTCATGTCGCTGTCTACCAGTTTTGTTTTCTTGAATGCCTCGAAGAGTGAGCGATTCATAATCATGAGGTTGCCCTTCTGCGTAGGAAGGACATAGAAGATTTCACCATGGTTCTTCTTTGATGCGTAGTCTGCCTTAGCAGTAGCTTGGCGGTACATGATTTCGCACTTGATGCGCTTGAAAATCTTTGTTACTTTCATAATCGTAATTATTAATGTTTGAAACTATATGATGGTTGCTGCCGAAACAGAAACCTTTCTTCTCATTACTCTTGCCTGATTCTGTATCATCTTTGGCATTTCCATTTCATTGAAACAGATGTGGAGACCGATGGCTCTGGTCATGAGCAAATCATCGTGCTTTCCGTCTGCTGCCTCGTATACGGTTCCGTTCTTCTCGTAGGTGAGATATTCATCTAAGCATCTATCGTCTCGCTCTACATAGAGTTGTTCACGGATAGTCTGAACCAATACTGAGATAACCATTGGCTTGGTTGCTACATTGGTATGGAATCCGTACTTCACTGGAACCTTATTCTTAATGTCTGATTCACTCTGCTTGCGTGCATAGAGGTTGTCGTATACGTCCTTGATTTGGTTCAGGATGAACTCAGACTGGTCACCACCTTCCAAGATGTGCTCCTTGTCTTTCGTCTCCAAGGTGTTGGATTCAATCACCAACAAAGCATCGTTGTAGTATTTGGCTATCTGAGCCGCCTTCCATGCCAACAAGTCCATATCAATATGCCCATACCATTGGGCTACCACATACGGCTTGCCGCCTTCCATCATCCAATAGCGGTCGAAGACACAGATAACAGACCAGTCGGCATTCTTGCTACGTCCACCAATATCCACTACGACCAGATAGCGGTTTATCACCTTGCAATCATCAAAGGTCTCAGGCTTGCTCCATATCCAAAACTGCCCCTGCTTGTCTTCACAGAATCGGACATTCTGCATACACTTCTTGCCCTTGTAACCATCACCATAAACATCACCGATGAACTTAGGTGCTCGGCATCCTTTGCGGAACTTGTCAACCTTGTCTTCGGCAAAGACCTTGGCTCCTGAATGCTTGAATGCTTCAATATCATCGGTAGGGTAGCCAGCAGCCATATCGGCATGGTCGGTGAATTTCCTACGCTCGGCAATATACCAGTTGATGGCTTCGAGTGGAGCACCCAGTGTCCATAACTTCCAAAGATAGGTACATGGCTCCTCTCGGTCGGACATCGTGTTGGTATTGTTGCGGTTCTCGTATAGCCATTTTGCAAACTCTATCTTCTGTTTCTTGCTTTCAAATTCAAGATGATACATATCGTATATCTCGTACCAAGGAACAAAGAACGGCTCAAACTGAGATTGTCCCTTTTTGGCGGCAAGCCATTCCTTGTGGAAGAAGTTGCCAGTACCATTGGCTGTGGATTCGTAGGCAATCATCGTGTATGGTCGGTACAAGATACCATTGGTAGCATTCTGCACTACCTCCTCAGGAGATTTACCATCCGTCTTCTTCCACAATCCCACCTCAGAAAGGTGAACCAAGTTGTAGTCTTCACCATTGGCAGATAGTGGTCGTTCCATGGAACCCACCTTAATCTTGCAGAATCGCTGAGGAACCTTCTTTACATTACCTGATGTTCCCACTCCAACAAACTTCGGCTCGTTCTCAGAGAAAGCTTCTCCCATTTCGTAGAGGAACTTGGTCGGGAAGTTTTTCAGAGCTTCCTCGAACATACCTCGAATGGTTTCTGCTGTGTCCTTGACCTGAGCCACGATGAGCGAGTTGAGACCCTTCTGCCACATGAGTTGCAGCCAGAGGAAGTACATCTGAATAACCGTAGAACCTCCCCATTGTCGGGCTTTCAGCAGGATGAGTCGGATAGGGCGATTCTTCTTTCTTCGCTCCTCCAGCCACCTGAGCAGTCTTCGCTGCGGTCTTCTGAGCACAAAACGGAAGGGGAGACCTCCACCTTTCGGTTTGATATAGATGAATGTGGCAAAGAAGAAGAAAGGGTCGTGTTTCATCCTGATGCGAGTGAACTGCTCTACCAGTTGTTCTATTTCCTCTTCTAGGTTGTACGGCTCTTCTATATCCTTGTGCAGTTCCTCGATTACCGCCTTGCAGCTACCAAACTCAATGAGCATCTTGACGAGCGGAATCTTTTTCATGGAAACTGGAAGCTGCTGTCTCTGAATCGGGAAGTCAGGAAGGAAGAGCAGGAATCGCTTGTCTCCACAACCTTCACCCTTGATTGGATTGAATGGTGTGTTGATTTCCTTGATTCGTTTCTCGTTCTCTTTCAGGATGCCCAATACGTGTTTGTCGAGTGCATCTGTCAGTTTGGCTTGTGTGGCGGTTACTTGTCTTGGCATAGCGGTGCATTTAAATAACCCCACAACAGACCAAGTACATAGCAATAGATGTGGACTCCAACTGCCATGCAAGGGAAGAAGATTCCAACACAGATATATAGGAGAATGGTGAGATTGTATCTTACCTTATTCTCCACGTAGGGGGCGATAAAGCCCATGTAAGCATAGATAAATCCACTGAGACCGATGATTGGTACGGATGATGCAAAAGGATAGCTGATGGCTATGAGATAGAATGCCACCAAGTGACCTATGCCGCAAGGGATGGCTCGGTAGCATTGATGGAAGACATAAAGGTTGATGGCAGCATGAAAGATGTTCTGATGAAAGAAAGGGTAGCTTAATCGGTTCTGAATAGAACAATCGTCAAAGAGACCCATGCCATCATATCCAAGAAAAGTGATACACATTATTATAATGTACCCAGCATAAAGCGCAATCTTCTCTTTCGTATCTCGTAGCATCTTTGCTTCTCCTCCTTTCTCACCCTGCTAAGAATTACGTGTATGCTTTGAGGAGTCAAATAGAAACTGGGTGCTTTTTCAGCACATACACGTTTGATAATATCCATATTACTCAGATATGGCTCATTACTCTTATGAATCTGGAATCGTCTGAAAATCTCCTGATACATTTCCTTTCGGGTAGGAATCATATTATCAAGAGGTTTTCCTTTCAGTAAGTCTAATATGACTATATAAGCACGGTCTTCTGAAACCCAAAATCTTCTGCTCGGAGATTGGGCTAGCTTTTCCTCAATCTCTGAGAGTCTGATATTGTCTCTTACATTAATAATTTCTTTGTAAGCCCTCAATAAATCAGCATCACGTTCCTGTATATAATAGCATCGTGAATCCTTATATTTCATATCTGACACTGCAAATATACAAAAAAGTATTGAATTAGTCGCATCCGATTAGACTAAATTAACGGATAAAAGATGAAAATCGGAAAAAAGCATTAATTTTGGGCATTGATTTATAAATATACACATATATATATGGACGAAAATACAAATATTGAGCAGAATGCTGGTGCTGCAAAACAGCAAGATACCAAGACCAAGAGAGACTTGGCTTTGGAGCGTTTGAAGACCCGCCACCCTGATACGGAGTATGCGGATGATGAAGCTATGTATGGAGCCATCAATGATGATTATGATGCCGACCAGAAGGCTTTGCAGGGTTACAAGGATAACGAGAAGGCGATGGGCGATTGGCTGGGTAGTGACCCTGAGGCGGCTACTTTCCTTCAAGCGATGAAGGCTGGCAAGAGTCCTTACGCTGAGTTGATTCGTACACATGGCGAGGATGCCATTGACTACTATTCAGACCCTGATAATGCGGATGAGATTGCATCGGCTCAGTCGGAGTTCTTGCAGAATGCTGCCAACGGCAAGAAATTGCAGGAGGAGTATGACAAGAATATGCCATCCAGTTATGAGGTGTTCGACAAGTTGGAGGAGAAGTATGGTGAGGAAGCTGTGAATGATGCCATCGACCAATGCTTTCAGACGATGCGTAATGTGGTGACTGGCAAGTTTACTGAGGAAATGATTACTGCTTTCATCAAGGCTAAGAACCATGATACCGATGTGGCTGATGCAGCCCATGAAGGTGAGGTTCGAGGCAAGAACAGCAAGCACGTCAAGAACCTTGAACTGAGAAAGAAGGGCGATGGTACTGCCGACCTTGATTCTGCAAATGCAGAGACTAAGCAGACAGATAACCAGCCTGACCTTGGTGCTGTGGGAAGGGTATCACGAAGGGGTAACGTCTGGGAGCGTGGTAACGAGAAGAGAACACACATTCGATAAGGTGAAAAGATAATATATAATGTTTAATTAATATTCAGAATAACAATGAAGAAAAGTACATTTAATCGGCTGTTTTCCATCTTTATTATGGTAATGGCAGTTATTTTTGGAGTGAATGGTCAGGTTATTATGGCTGAGGCGGCAAATCTGCCTGATGGCGGTAGCACCGATAGTGGTTCTGCTGCTGAGGCTGGTGGTGCTCCTGCTGCTGGTGAGGCTGGCAATGGCGGTGCTGCTCGACAGAGTGAAGGTATCAAGAGCGAGACTCAGGGACGTGAGCATTTTAACGAGAATGGCACGGAGTATTACCTGAACGACATTGATGAGAAGATTACCAAGATTCGCCCGATGGCTACTCCAGTTGACCAGATTTCACGCTATGCGACAACCAAGTCTGCCAACTCGTTTGTAGTTGAGTATTGGAGTATCGGTACACGCCCTATCAAGACTACCGTGAAGGAAGCAACAGAGGAGAGTACTGGTACATCTATGGTATTGAAGGTAGAAGACCCTACCATGTTTACGCTGGATGATACCATCCGAGTGGTAGGTGTAAAGGCGATTACCAACTATAAGGGTATTGCATATTCTACCATTACTGATGCTCCTACTCCTGATTTGGAACTCTGCGTTTGCGGTAAGGACACAGAAGGTTATCCGATTGTGTATGCTGTAAATGGTAAGTTGGTCAATAAGCAGGCTATCGGTATTCCAGCCTTGCAGAAGGGGCAGAAACTTATCCGTATGGCAAAGAGTTGTGGCGAAATGGACGTTCAGACGGGTCGTTTCAACAACCTTCCTTCTAATGAGGTTCAGTATTGTCAGAACTTCATGATTCAGGTCGAGCAGACCACCTTCGATAAGATTGCTGCTAAGCGAGTGGATTGGGATTTCTCAGACATTGAGGAGGATAGCATCTATGATATGCGTCTTGCTATGGAGGGTACTTATCTCTTCGGTGACATGGCTTGCATCAAGCACGAAATCAAGGATGGTTCTGCCCAGTGGTTTACCAAGGGTATCTGGTGGATGGCTGGTAAGGATATTGAGGTAGGTCATGTTGCTACTGCTGACGATATTAAGAAGGGCTATAACAAGAATGAGCGAGTGATTACCGACTTGGAGTTGGTTGACATTTCCAAGGATTTGTTTGTGGGTACTGGTATCGGCAACAAGCGCAAGGTAATTATCGCTGGTTCTGACTTTGTGAGTGCATTCAGTAAGATTGATTCCGACAAGTTCCGTTTGAAGGACACCGTTGATATTTGGAAATTGAAGTTCAAGAGTTGGGAGACCGACTTCGGTGAGGTGCTGATGATTCACTCAGAGTTGTTCGACCTCTTCGGTATGAGCGACTGCGGCTTTGCCCTTGACCCTGAGTTCTTGGTTAAGCGAGTACACTTGTCTTGGACACGAAACGTTCTCGACTTGAAGGCGGCTGGCATCCGTAACACCGATGCAGTAGTTATTCAGGAGGTTGCTTGTCTGTACTTGAAGTACCCTAAGGCTCATGCTCGTATGCGCCTTGCTGCGGTTCCTGCAACAGATGGCACTTCTGATACATAGGAAACCAAGGCTACTGCCTAACAGCAAGTAGAATTGCAAATTTATTCATCAAATAGTGAGGGGTGTGGGCACTAGCCCCATCCCTTTTTTAGTAACACATATATAATAAGGTATAATCATGTTTAATAAATATCAAGCAGGTACTGATTTGGCATTCAGCGTTATGGTTGGTAATGAGCGAATGCGAATTGTTTTTGAGGGTAAGTCTGTGGGTTGTAGTATCTATATGACAAGAGACCCTAAGGTACAGAAGGCTATCGAGTCTCATTATTGGTTCAACGACAAGTTCTTCTTGGTGGAGAGTGTTGACGAGAAGAAGGAAGCTGCTGAAGCCAAGAAGAAGGCTGCTGCCAAGGCAAAGAAGAAAGTGGCTGACGAGAAGAAGACCCACGTAGTGACAGATGTTGAGGATGCCAAGGACTATCTGGCTGAGACCTATGGTGTGAGCCGTTCCAAGATGAAGACCAAGGAAGACATCTTGGCGATTGCTAAAGAAAAGGGTGTTGAACTAGAAGGTTTGGAGTAATGGTAGAATATGCTGTATCTGATTTAGTGAAAGAGGTGAAGGTGCTCTTGGATAGAAACCAAGAGTCTGCTGGCTTGCTGGCTCCTAGCGATTCTGATACACTCTCGCAAGCAGAACTTATTGAGAGTAAAATCGTAGATGCAGCAAGAATCATTCTTTCGGATGCTCCTGAGTATATGGTGGAAGGTACTTCGTGTACGAATGCAGTAACGTGGACGGATAGCAATGGTTATTACGTGGGTAATATGGTATTGCCTACCGATATGCTGAGAATCCTTTCTGTGAAGGCAGATGACTGGAACCGTCCTGCCGAAATCATTTCAGAGAGTGATGATGCCTACAAGTATCAGAACTGCAAATATGGTGTGAGGGGAAATCCTGAGCGACCAGTTGCGGCTATCGTCCATACGGCTAACGGCAAGAGTATCGAACTATATACTAGTAAAAAGCAGGATGCTACATTGGTATTCATCTACGTTCAGGTTCCATCTATCACTACCGAACAGAAAATCAGTCTGCCTTCCGTCCTGAAAGATTCTATTCTTTACATGGCTGGCTATCTCACTTGCATCAGTCTTGGCGATACAGATACTGCAAGCGGATTCCTCGGTGTAGCGAGAAAGTTGGCACATATTGTTGAACCTACAACATCATAAATTATGGCAAAGAAGAAAGAAGAAACCAAACTGCTATCGTTGAGTAGGGTACTTGACAAGGAAGAACTGGATAGCGTGAAGGCATCCAAGAACCGATTTGACAAGCCTTACGAGCGTGCCTTCTCTATCTTGCTGGAGGCTCAACGATACTATAACAACATGGATAACTTCCGAAAGCGAAGGCTGAGAAACAAGCGATACTGCTATGGAGACCAGTGGGGCGATACCATTGAGTTCAAAAGCAAGTGCGGCTTTAAAAAGCGTATCAGGGAGGAAGACTATATCCGTGAGCAGGGTAGCGAACCATTGAAGAACAACCTTATCCGTAGATTGGTGAAGAATGTACTGGGTGTATATCGCTCTCAGAGCAAGGAACCTACCTGCAATGCCCGAGATAAGGATGAGAAACGATATGGTGAGACCATGAGTGTGGTGCTGCAATGTAACCGACAACTGAATCGAGAGACAGAACTGGATGCCCGAACCATGGAAGAGTTCCTGATAAGCGGTGCTGCTATCTATAAGAAAAAGTATGGATGGCGAAGAGGTAGGTTGGATTGCTGGACGGACTACGTGAACCCGAACAATTTCTTCATAGACAACAATATGAGGGATTTCCGTGGTTGGGACGTGAGTTGTTTGGGCGAGGTGCATGACATTACCATCGGCAACGTGCTGAGAGAGTTTGCCAAGTCTCCTGCTGAGGCTCGGAAGTTGAAGGAGATATACCGGTTGGCGGCTAACCGAGATTTCGTGATTGCAGACTGCACCCAGCGATTCGGTGAGTTCGACCCTAAGACCATCGACTTTATGAATCCTGCCAACCATTCGCTCTGCCGAGTGATTGAGGTTTGGAGAAAGGAGAGTAAGCCAAGGTACCGATGCCACGACTACAACAATGGCGATGATTTCAAGATTGATATTGAGGATAAGGCTGATATTGTAGATGCAGAGAACAAAGACAGAATCAGGCGAGGAATGGCTGCTGGCATGCTGGAAGAGGATATTCCTCTGATTGATGCTGAGTGGTTTATGGATGATTACTGGCATTTCTACTATCTTTCTCCTTTTGGTGATATTCTGAGAGAAGGCGAGACCCCTTATGCTCATGGTGAGCATCCGTACTGCTTTAAGTTCTATCCGTTTATTGATGGCGAGATTCACAGCTTCGTGGAAGATGTGATTGACCAGCAGAGATACGTGAACCGACTTATCACGATGTATGACTTTATCATGCGTGCGAGTGCCAAGGGTGTGTTGCTCTGCCCTGAGGATTGTCTGCCTGATGATATGAGTTGGGATGATTTCTGTGATGAGTGGAGTAGGTTCAATGGTGTGGTGAGATACAAGCCAAACAAGAGCGGTCAGGTTCCTCAGCAAGTAGCCAACAACTCTACGAATATCGGAATCGGTGATTTGCTCAGCTATCAGTTGAAGTTCTTCGAGGATATTTCGGGAGTGAATGGTGCGCTGCAAGGTAAACCAGGAGTATCAGGTACGAGCGGTTCTCTTTATGCCCAGCAGACACAGAATGCTACCATGTCGCTGCTTGATATTTTGGAGACTTTCAGCCAGTTCATCATTGATGGAGCATACAAGACCGTCAAGAACATGCAGCAGTACTACGATGTGGCTCGCAACTTCAATATTGTGGGTAGGGCAGGACAGATTGTACACTATGACCCTAAGAAGATACGAGACGTTGAGTTTGACATCAACATCACGGAAAGTACGGCTACTCCAGTATACAGACAGATGGCGAATGAGTTCCTTATGACCTTGTGGAAGAATCAGGCTATCACGCTGGAGCAGTTGCTGCAAGTTGGTGACTTCCCATTTGGCGAGGAGTTGCTGCAATCGGTTGCATCCAACCAGCAAGCCATTCAAAATGGTGAGACTCCACAAGGATTCTCTCCTCAGCTTCAAGCCCAAGTTGCTCAGGCATCACAGAGAAATCCGAAAGCTCAGGCTATGTTGCAGCAGATGATGAGCGGTCAGGGGGTGAGTCCTGATGGACAGAACCCACCGCTTGCTGCTTAGTTTATAGTTTATAGTTAATAGTTTATAGTTATGATTGCAGACAAACCAAGTGACAAGGAATGGTATGGCAATGGGAAACCTGATGCCAGCCAAGGTGGCAACCCGAATGGTGGTGTTGCTTCAGAGACCCAAGGTAGGGAGAATAAGCCCGAACTTTACGAGAATGACGTTATCGGAAAGGTGGCGAAACGCAAGAAAAACGACATCTGGACGAGGGGTGGAGAGAAGAGAACCAAATTTAAGGACGAATAAAGAAAGGAGGTGTTTTTTATCGTAACTGCATTTGTCTGACATTCAGATAGATACAGGAATATCTGCGAGTTTATGGTGCTGCGTTTAAGATTTGCCTATCTTTGCAGCATCATAAACTTTTAAATTATATAGGTATGAATTTCGTAGAGTTTGTAGAAAAGTATCAGCAGGAAATGGCTCCTGAACAGATGTTGGCTATAGCTAAGGCTATCGGCAAGTGTCTCTCTTTCAAGTTGAGTGATGATGAAGTACATCATCTTTGTGCGATGGTGTATGGTGTGTTGAGCGAAGAGCATTTTGACAAGCACTTTGCCGATGATGCTATCAGCAAGATGTGGTATGAGGATGCGGACGGAACCAAGCATACGGCTCCCTTCTTCTCGGATGATGAGATAAGAGAAGCCTTTTACAAGCATAAGGATGATATATCTGATTACACCATCCATGATTTGGCTGTGACTATGAATCTGATGAGAAGTGACCATCATGTGATGCTGGAGCGATATAGCAAAGATGCTGATGAGTTGAAGGAAATGGTGGTTTTGATGGCTATCGAGTATCTGCAAGACCCTGACTGCTTGCATCCTACCAGCAAAATATGGCACACAATAAACGGATAAAGTAACTAATTGGGAATCATTTCTTATCTTTGCATATTATTAATAATATATAAATATAAGATATGACTCCAAATGTACGTGAAGGATTGCAATATGGTGCAGCTATAGGAATGCTAGTGAGTGGTGTTGTACTCACCTTCCAATCATTCTTTCTCAACAATTATGTGGTGTCTGATGGTGTGCTGTGGTATGTCAGTCAGACATTGGTTTACTCTGGAGCAATATTCGGGGTAAACGTTTATTTCAAGACAAAACTAGGCAACTTTGAGAGCAAGATGAAGGACGAACTCGCAAGTATGCTGAAACAAGTGAAGGAGGGCAAGTAGTATGAAGGTAACAAGAGAACAGATTTTGGCGATTATGCCGAATGCGAAGGATAAGGTGGATGCCTTTCTTCCTTATATCAATGGCTATGCTGAGGTGTTCCATATTGATACTCCTAAGCGTATGGCTCATTTCTTGGCTCAGATTGCACATGAGAGTGGCGAACTGAGATATACCAAGGAACTCGGCAACAGAAACTACTTCCATAAGTATGATGTGGGCAAGTTGAAGAACATGCTCGGCAACCTGAAAGATGGCGATGGCTACAAGTATCGTGGCAGGGGCTTGATTCAGATTACTGGCAGAGCCAACTATCAGGCTTATCAGAACAGCAAATATTGTACTGGTGACATCATGGAGAACCCTCAGTTGCTGGAGCTTCCGCTAGGAGCAACGAAGAGTGCTATGTGGTGGTGGTGGAAACATGACCTGAACAAGCTGGCTGATAGTGATAGTTTCGTGGCTATTACCAAGACAATCAATGGTGGAACCAACGGCTTGGAATCAAGACGAAAGTTCCTTACAAGAGCAAAGAAGGTCTTTAATGTTTAGCCTATGAAAGTAAAATGGTACGATACTGATTTCTGGCAAGTAGCACTCTACGTGATAGGCATCTTGCTGGTGGCTTTTTTTCTGTCGGGATGCAAGACAAAATACGTCCCGATGGAAAAAGTTATATGTCGGGACGTAGTAAAACACGATACGCTGCATACTTCTGACAGCGTTTTCGTGCGTGATTCAATCTTCCTCAGACAGAAGGGAGATACTTGCTTTCTTGACCGATGGCATGAGAAGACCATCTATAAGAATGTGTATAAGGTGAAGGTGGATTCCTTCCTGAAAAGAGATTCCATCCCAGTACCCTATCCAGTAGAGAAGGAGTTATCCAAGTGGGAGCAGTTTCAGTTGAAATACGCTATCTGGTCATTTGGCGCACTCTGCGTCTTGCTAGTCGTTTTAGGTTATAAACTCTATAAAAAGATAAAGAATGGAAAATTTCACATTGACAATCACGAAAAGTGACATCTATGAGGAGGTGGCAAAGACTACTGCCTACATAGGAGGAAAGAACTTGGATAAAAACGGAAAAAGTCTGTATGACCAAGTGTTTGTGACGGAAGCTGATAGAGAAATGCTGGAAGGCTTTTGGGAAGATTCCATTGATGATGTTTCCGTAGCCTTGGAGAGTATTCTTGGATGGCAGAAGTGTGAATCAGGCAGCAACGAGGTATTTGGTCTGAGAGTAAGCACCCTTTTTAATGAGAGTTTATTTAAGACCTTAGAATCAACGGTTTTTAGTTATGTTGTCAACAAAATAGTAGCAGAATGGTGCTCAGTAGTCTATAAGGATAAGGTAGAAGATTATCTCTCTAAGGCAAACGTTTTACTGCTAAAAATTGACGCAATCATTTATACACGTAAAAGACCAACAAGATAGGAGGATAGGATATGAGGTATTGTAATAAAGGATATAAAGTGATGATAGAGTTGGAAAAGAATGAGTTGGTATATGACATCAAGAATACTGCTTTTTCTTTTGCTGACTCTTATTCCAAGCAGAAAGGTATAGATGCCAAACAATTAAATAATGTGTTTGATGTGTCAGAGGAAGGAAACAGAGATAAGTTAGCAAGGATTCTAGACTCAGCAGTAGAGGATTGCAGAGAAATGCTTTTCCGTTTCACCAAGGTGGAAATGCTTGGTGGTGGCTTTGATTCCAACGAGTGGGAAGAGTGTATAGGTTCGCCTACCAACGAGGAGGATGCCTATTACTTGGCGATGAGGATGCCGCAAGGTTTCTCGAAAACAAGTGTACATACCATGACCGTCTACTTGCATGACTACATCGTGAACCAATGCCTTTACGAATGGTTGATGATTGTTTATCCTGATGGTGCTGATAGATTCTGGGCACTGGCTGAGGATAAGAAAAAGAAGATTAAGGATGCCAGCAACCGCTCGGCTGTTAGAGCAAGAATCGCTTTGCATCCATTTTAAATGATTAGTCGTTTAAGGCTAAGATAAAGCAAGGGAAGCTATCCATCACGGACTGCTTCCCTTTATTGTATTAAATGACAAACGAAATATTTATCTAAGTTTATGTTCCACTAGACGTGGACTCCTGCTTGGTAGTTACCGAACCAGTAACAGCAGCATTAATATTGATACTCTCAGGTAAGGTCTTGACATTTACGTCTGTAGCAGCCAGCTTCAATCCGTTCTTCTGCTGGTCGGCATACTGGTTCTTATCCTGAGCGATAAAGTTGTTGATAGCTGTAGCTATGTTGTAGAGCAGTTTATCGGTGTCGCTGCTGAGAGAATCAGAATCAACTGATGCGTACTTGTTGTTCTCAACGGTTGCCGATGTTGTCTCCTTCTCACGATACAGAACTGCCTGATTGATGAACTCCTGAGCAAACAAGAATGACTTGCTTACAAGTTGCTTAATCTTGGTGTTGTCTATATTGAGCGGATTCTCATACTTCTGTAGCATAGCCTGCAAGCAACTTGCGGCTACTTCTTCTCTAGGCTGTAGGGTAGAGATTGAGAAGATTTCCTCTTCTTTGCCGCTTTCCTCTGTTCCACCTGTCTCTGATGCGGTAGCTATTCCGTATCTAGGGAATGGGCGAGCATTTGATGTTCCATCGGATGATGTTTCTCTGACGAGTTTCGTGCCAGTTGTCTTTGTGATGGTGGAAGAGACAATTTTAAGATATTGCTTTGTTTCTCCTATATAGAAACTTCCATCAAAAAGAAATTCATAAACCTCATTGACAAATTTAACAAGTCCGATGAAATTTGACGTTCTTTTTATATAAAAGTCTACTTCTGTGGCTATATGAATTTTATTGTTGCCATCCATGTAGCCTACAGATGCCCCTTTTCTCGCTAAATACTGATTAAAATCTGATAATGTATATTCTGCCATAATTATCTGAGTTTATTTTGTAATCTTGATTGGAAATCTATAGATAATGCGCTGATAGATTCTTTTGGGTCAAGTCTGCCCATAAGTGCAAGCCTGAAATATTTGTATGGAGAACCAACAAGGTTTCTGAGATACATATTAACAGAAGAACCAACGTAATACCAATTAACCAAATCATTACTTCCGAATAGAACCGTCCCACATTTTCCTGCCTGAATGCTGCTGAAATATCCTCTTGTGATGCAATCGAACAAAGTCTTGTAAATATCTTGCCCAAGTGTTAAAGGTCGACTGCAAAGGAAGAAATGAACATTCTCTGTTGGCTCCTTCACGTACACATCAAGTATTTTTCCTTCTTTGTCTGTAGCGTATGACTCAGGATATATGTTTACTCGCTTGTTGAAGACATTGTGCATGGTTCCCCACATATTGCTTTTCAAAGAGTAAACGTAAGCATAAGTATAATTCGGATTGAACACGATGATACGGCTATCGTAATAGTCATAAATCATGCCAGCTTCTTCGAGATACTTACGGAAACGGACATACTTCACATCTGACTCAGGGATATTACCTAGAGCAAGGAGTTTATTCGGATAGGTCTTATCCTTTGTTGAATGTGAATAAATGGATAGAAAATCGAAAGGATAATCATCTAGTGCGTCTGTAATGTTCTCAGATTCTCGTCCTCTCTGCATCATAATTCCTCGCTCGGTAGGGTACAGAACGGCATCATCTATCTGCAAAATGCCCTTAGGGTTGGAGCAAATATCTCTGTTGGCTGGCTGTCGGGCAATATAGGTTCCTTCGCTGCCAAGCATTAATACCCAAACACCTTCATCGGTAAAAGCGTAGAGTGGTGCATCACCAAACTGACCTTCGCTGATAGGTCGGGTATTAGCTGCCATTGCACTAACGATGGATGAGCCAACCTGAACACTATTCTTTGCAGGGAAGACTAGAGGGTTCTCAGCTTCACTCACCTTGACTAATGATGGTGTTCTGCTGCCATTTATAGTGGATTCTTTGATGTTCGCTTTCTCTTGATTAAACTCTTCTTCTGAAATTTTCTTCCACGATGGGTCTTGCGATATAGTAACCGTCCAACTCTCGTAGTTCATGGTAACATTGTTAGCTTGGATAGGGCAGAATGTTCTATTAGAATAATTTACAGCATAGTTAAAACCAAATGTCTCGCTCTCGTATAAGCTGAATGACTTTTTATAACAAGAGAAAGACCCTCTCTCTGGGATTCTGATAAGTAAATCGATTACTTTAGCCTTGTTTGAAGGGAAAGAAAGAATAGGTGGTAGAGGGTAATGAAGTTCATCGTAATAAGAAAAAACTTCATCCTTGTTGTTTATTTTGAGATATACTTTGGAAACAACTTGGCATATCTTATCTATGCAGTTGCTACCATCTTGGTCTGTACCGAAGTTATCTATGTAGTTTCCATTGAACTGCCCCTTTGGTTCGTATCTAAACAAGAACTGATAACTATCCTCCACAAGGCTCTTGTTTGGCGCAACTGGAGAATAATACCCATTACCATTATTGCATCGTGTGGTGATGGAAGACATAACATTTCCAAGATGCAATCTGTTGTTATATGTTATAGCACACATTGCACCATACGATTCTCGTTGAAGGTCTGCGATAGGCAAACTATCTTCTGTTCCTAAAACCCTTTTCAGTTTTTTTGAAGTACCATCCTTAACATCATCAAAAGAGAAACTGGTGCTCTTATAGAATGATAAATTGTCGATTTTCTCGTAAATCTCTTCTTCTGTATATGGCTGGTAATGATAGTTTCTAACACCCATTACAAACTTACCATTTATATACGAATAATCTGATATTTTCATACGTCCTTTATCATTGCGGAAATAGAAATAATTTTCTTTAGCAATGATATTGCCATTCGTATTATAAGGGAATAAGGTATTAGAAATAAACATGTCAACCCCTTTAATTAAAGTCTTGTATTTGTCAATATCTTTAATGTTTACGGAAAGCTCGTAGTTATCTATTTCTTGACCTTTATAGGTTGCATATATATTATCAGCTTCATAAGTAAGATTAAGATTTCCACTTGTCATTCCACCTCCATCTCTAGTCCAGCGGAATCCGATACTATCTTCTATTCTTTCCTTTGGGGCAAGTATAAATGGATTGCCAATTTGTATGTATGAGCCATCATATAGTTGAATAGCAAGGATAGCAAATTGTATGTATTTAAAAGAATAAGAGTCCATGTATTTGTTAACATAGGCATCCTGACTAGCGAAAAGCCTAGTAGTTACATTTTCTCCTAGTTCTTCAGGAAATCCATAAGAATCAAAATCCTCTAAAGGAAGAGTATATCCTTGTTCGGTGATAGTATTATCCTTAACCCAACTATCTACGCTCATTTTAAATGAGGTGCGTGTAAGTTTTGTATCGTAAGTTACCTCCGTAAAATCGACAACACGATAAATCCCATTATCCCAATAGCAATATAATATCTTACTATCGCAAACAAATGAAAGGATATTGCCAACTGCTGTAACGGCATTGACGTGGAATCCGTTTAAGTCGATGGTGTTCTTGGTTCCGTCTCCACCTTTCTCCATCCAGTACCAAGTATCATCTGATTTACGGATGATGTAGTGGGAGTGAATTGTTTCATTATGTGTTACCTTATGCACCAGTTCAATGGTATCTCCTGCATCAAGCGTGATGTTCGGTTCTGCTACTACTGGCTGGTGAATAGGGTGGAGTGCCCCATCCTCGTTGATGAGGTTGAGGCAGGTTGCCAACTCCCCATCCTGACAATCGTAGTCGGATGGAGAGTGAGTAAGCCCTTTGAGTATTACTTCTTGTCTTGTTGCCATGTGCTCGAATTTAAGTTTGGTCGCATGATTTCGTAATAAGGTTCGCCTTTGGCTGACTTGCGTGGGATGCAAGTAAGACGAACCATTCTGTAGAGAGGAAGGTTGTACTCATCAAGGATGGCGGTGATGGAAGGGTAGTCACTTCTGAAACCTACCTTCTTATACTTCTGATTGAATTGAAGCTGAGCGAAGGCGGTGTTGGCTTTGCGAAGTTCTTCCCAGTCCTCACGCATACAGAATCCGTATGTACCTCTGTCAGATAGTCTGAACACGAAGATGGAATTGTCTGTTCGCTCCTTCTGCATGATGTGGTCGTAGATGCCCTTGGAGAGCGTGACAGAATTGGCTCTTCCGTCCAGTACCACAAAATCGTTGCGGTATCTGAAACCATTGACTTTATCTATTAAATACTTGAATTTCATGCTGCAAATATAATATGAAAAGTGATAAAATGGATATTATCCGTTAACTTTGTCTTTCCGCTTGGGTCTACCATTGCGGTTGCCATACTTGGTGATGATGGCAGATGCTCGCTCTGAGCGGTAACAGCCACATGATTTGGTTCGTCCGTCACGAAGAGCAGCACCTAGAACCGTACAACCCCTGCCACAATCACATTTGCATATCCAGAACGCACCATGCTGGTGGTTCTCTTTATCAGATTTTCGGCAGACGAGTAATCTGCCGAAACGCTGTCCAGTAAGGTCTATCAATTTTCCCATACTACTTCTCTGCCAGTTTCTTTGCCTCTTCTACTGATACTGGCTTTCCGCTAAGAGGAATGCGGAAGTCGAACTTTGAACGGAAACCATAATAGCCTACGAAATCGAAGCTCTGTTTCATCCGCTCGTCTGTGGTGATGTACTTCTTGTAAGCCCTCACCTCCTTCTCTGAGCGGTAGATGGTAGAGTTGACGAAGTAGGAACTAGTTCCCTTGTTAGCGATAACTGCAATAAAGAACTGCTTACCAAGGAACTTCTCCTTGATACGCTGAATGATTGAGATTTTCTTTGTATTCATATATAAAATTTGATTAATTATTAAGAAGAATGCAGATAGGCTGCACTCTTAAAACTATTCGATTCCACAAGATACGATACCATCTTCTTTGTTGATACCTCGGAAGTGTTCGCATCGCTGGCAAGCAAGGCTACCAACATATAGTATTTCGTTGGTGTACTTGCCGTATATGCCGAATGGGCAGGGAGTGGTGTACTCGAAGTGCCCACCGACAAATTCGTTGACGTTAAATTTTGGATATTTCATTGGTTGCTTTGATATGTTTCTAGACTTTTGTAGTATTTTCTTATAACGGAAAATATGTTTGACTTAGTTCTGCCACATGATTTTGACTCAGGGCAGAACCCTCTGTATACGCATTGAGGTACACAAGCGGATGCAAGCAAAGGTTCGATACGTGCCAATTCATCAATAACAAAGTACCACACCGCTCTTGTCTCATTGGATGCCTTGTTGCAGAGTCTCAGCTTAGAAATGTTGATGATTTCCTGAGCGTTGAGAGATAACTGCAAGTTGACCAAATCATCCTGACGCATATCGTGACGTGACAACTTGGAGCCAGTAATATCTGGTCGTGATGTGGAGACGAATGGCTGAGCATGAACATGACGGACAAAGTGATTGCTCACCCAGTATGGTATACCATACATCTTAATGTCGAACTCTAATTCTCTGAGCGGTGAATGCTCGCTGAGAATCATCTGTTTCTTGAACTCATCGCTAGGCTCATGTCCCAGCGGTTCCTTGCCTTGTGTGAACCGAGCAGCATCCACAACTCGCTGCCAGTTCGTTACTCTTTTGATTTCTATTTTCATAAGCTATTTTACTTTCGTGAATAATATCCTATTATAAACCCTATAGCAGTCGTACCAGAAAAAAGAAAAATGTCAAATAACAATTCAGCCATAAGCTATTCCTCCTTTCCGTCCACATTGTTATCTCCAAGAATATCCTTGATTTTCTTTTCGATGAACTCATCAGAAGCTAGTTTCTTAATAAGTTCATCTATATCAGGTAACTTTGCATCAACTCCGTCTTCTTGGTTTTTGGAGGAAACATATTCCTTTAGTGCTTTTACCCATGAACTATTTGCCATATCAGCCAATGATTCCTTTTGGCTTTCATAGGCTTTCTTCAACTCTCCGTTATCACGGAAATATCTGAGCACTTCCGTCAATGCAGCAACAAAGTTCTTGTCAGACATCGGGTTGCTATTTGCCTCTTCCAGTTTTAGCATCAGGAAGAGTAATGATGCATGTAATTTTGTTTTGTACATAACTATTCCTCCACTTTTATTTTCTTAATCTCATTGTATAATTCCATAAGTTGTTTCTTGTCAACCCACACATCTTTATTGGGGTCAATAAAGAAACCGTATATAGAATACAATTCGCCCTTGTCGTGTTTGTGTATTTGAATCATAATCTATTCCTCCACTTTTACACCAAATGGAAGCCCGTCAGCAAAGGTGTAATCATTAAAAATTCTCTCATAACTGAATAGAGAATCATTAATGCCAACTCCTACGCCAGCCGCAACATTTGTAAGCATATAATACCCACATTTTGTATCTTTAAACTTCATCCACCCGAAAGGCTGATGTTTCTGCATCACCAGCCAACACTCCTCAGCATCCTTGAATGGACGGTACTCAGACCCAGGTTCTAGATTTGGCTTAATGCGATACTCTTTATTGTCATTAAACTCTATAACCTTTATTTCTGCCCATTCATTCGTAACATTCTCATCTTCTATGGCACTTGGTTTGGTTCTACACTCAATTACCCTTCCTTCAGCATAAGCTTGCAGAATAGGATAAAATTCTTTAGCTTGATTTCTGTTCATAATTAACCCTCCACTTCTATTTTATATTCTAACTCATCAGCTAAATCACTTATTAACTTGACTGCTTCTTTCAAAGCATAATACATATTATCTCCTTCTGATACAAGTTCACCAAGAGTGTTTTCTTCTGTCATATCCTCTGGGAAATCTATTGGCTTCCAAGTGAAACTTTTGTTCTTTTTCTCGAACTCTCTAGCCTTTTCTAAAAGTTTTTCTTTTGTCATATCAATCCTCCAATAGTTTAAACTCGGCAATAGAGTGATAAAAATTACCATTGCCATATACATCACAACTATATGATTTACCATTAACGGAAACCTCAAAATAGTTACCATCATCGTGTGTAATCTCTACTTCATTTGGTAGGATATTTTCCTTGAAGTACTCAGCAGATTTGATATTATCCATAGGCTTTTCAGTCATAAAGGTTACACACTTTTCGTTGATTATATCTTCTATAATCATAGGCTAATCCTCCAACATTTCAATAGGTTTCCAATGAGTGATAATATTACCATAGAGCATGTTGTATCTAAAGCTATTGCCTACATCAATGTATTTGTCTCTTGAATCAATCCATACTTCCGTAGGTTTTACTTTGCTACAAACTTCCACATTCTCGTTATAAGGAGGCAACCCATCCTCAACAGATACCCAGTCTGACCTAGAGAGTTCCTTCAAAGCTACCTGCAATGTGTTTATGATGTGGCTTTTTACATTTCCTTGTATGTAGTCATCATCTGTAACTTTTGTAAAACGGATAGTTTTCTCTATCAGTTCTTTAACTTTCTTCTTATCCATATTACTTTATATTTAAAGAGAGAAGCAAGCACAGATAAAATAAAGTGCTTAATTTTAAAATTACCTAAAGAATTGCTTGCTTCTCGAATATTATTACTATCTTTGTACCGCTTAATTTTTAAAATTACATTTATATGAAAAATTTAATTACTTTGAAGTCGTATGATAATTCATACACCCGTGCAATCAACCCAGACCACATCATTACATTCTATAAAGATGATGATGGTAACTGTTGTATTAAATTATCTAATGATGAGACATTCGCCACCAAAATGGATTTTTATGACCTTGTGGAATTGATTAACAAAAGCTATGAGTAAAGATACTCATTAAGGCACTTGTCTCTATTTTCTGGGCAGTGTTTAATTACCCACATTCTATCTCTCCACTCTTTAAGGTGTGAGTTATAGACCCATTCAAATCGTGCTATGTTTGTGCTAATAGGAGCATTGATATACAATTTCTTCTTTAACCACTTACGTAGCACCTTTTTTATTAACTTTTCTGTAATCATATTCTTCTTTCTTTTTAACCTCTCTCTGTTGCCAAGGAGAGGGTGGTTAGTTACTTAGATGGCTCAGTATATGATACTGGCTCCCATACATCGTAAGCTGTCAGCAAAACTGGAGCAATAACAGATGGGGCAAAGATGATAGATGCTACAACATCTGGAGCATTCAACTCGTAGTTAACACCTTCTACTTTGTTTTCCTTACTAGCCCAGCCATAAGGCTTTGCTGTAATCGTAGAACCATCTTTCTTTTTAAAAGTCTTCTCGCTAGAGCAAGAAGCGAACAAACTTGCAACGACTAAGGCTGCCAAAATAATCTTTTTTATATTACTTATATTTATATCCTTTGCAGGATTGTTAGTTACTAAATCTCATCAAACTCTTTCTGAAATCTCTGTTTTGTTTCATTCAGAAGCTGCTTGAATTTTGTTTTAAACTCTTCATCACACTCTGAAAGCCCACAAATAGCATCAGCAAGACTACTACGCATTGATTTTGGAGACAAATTTAAGAGTTCATTTACTTTAGGAATTAAACTCTTGGCTAAGATATTTGCTCTTTCTAATTTTTCTGTATTCATGTTACTTTTTATTTATATCCATTACAGGATGGTTATTACTCTACTACTTTCTCTAGGGAAAAATAATTAATTCCCCAAGATTCGTTTACGTATTTGTAAGGTTCTCCGTTTTTCTTTATTTTTCGGATAAGAAAATGAACATTGATTTTATTCTTGTCAAGAGACATGGCACTTTTTAGTTGTTCTATGATAAAGATATTGCCATCTTTATCTTTTACATTGTCACCTTTCTGAAAAGGTAACAAACTTAGAAAGTCGTTCATTATCTTATTCTTCTTTTTGCGAATCTCTGTTATTTGTGAATCCGCAATCTTTAAACAACCTTCTACATTCTGTAATTCGTTGTATAATTCTATTTCTGTCATATTACTTATATTTGCGCCCGAAGGCGGTAAACTTTAAATCTTTCTGTCTTGATGAGTTATTATCTCACATTCATTTCCTCTACGATTCCAATAACCGCATTGGTAACATTTCCTTCCATAGAAAGGGCAATGGTGGTTTACTTGTGTTGCTATACTCATTCGCTTTACTTTTCAAGTTTCTCAATCAATGCCTTAATCTCATTATATGCAAGAATATCTGTGCTTCTACAGAGGTTGCCAATATTCTTCAACTCCATGATTATCTCATGGTTGGTAGGCACACCATGCTTCTTTCTTACCCATTCGATGAACTCTGGAATTACAATATTAGTGCTTTCCAATGTCTTACCTACTCTGCCATTGTATGACAGAAGGTAGTAGTTCTTTCTTGTTAAGAACCACCACAAAGCAATTAACTTGTACTTGATATTCAATAATTTCTGTTTCATTTTCTTTACTTTTTACGTTTATTGAACTTATCCTTGTAAGGGCAATCATCGGCTACAGATTCTATATTGTAGCTTTGACCTTGCAACTTACAAGATATACAATCACCATATCCGAAGCTCCATACTATGAAGTGTGGGCATTGAATCTCTTGACATATCTTCTTTATATCGTTCATACTATTAATCTTTAATTACTGCTATTCCAAAAGTTACGATGAACCCAAACAGAGTCAGGAAAGCTAGAGGGCAATTGCATAATCCTTAAACAAATAGTAGCAATGCGCTTCCAGTACACCAATCAGCAAATAGGTAATAGAAGTCACAATAATTTTAAACTCTTTCATACTAATTTCCTCCTAATTCAATATAAACTTTTTCCAACACTTCTAACGGATAGTCATTCAGATTGAGATTATGTATTCTATGAATGATAATTCGTTTACGGTATTCTAGTTTTATTGTCTTTATTTGCTCCTCATCTTTAGGAATTTCAATTCTACGAGAGAAGATATAAGATTCTCCAGATGCAAATCCGTCAGACTTTCGGTATTTAATATTGTTTACAACGACAAAATTTTTTGTTATTCTTTCAACAATAGCAATTCTTCTGTTGTCGTATTTGTCGTAAGCAACAACCTCATCACCAACAACCAAATCTTTAAGTTCTTTCATTGCTTCCTCCTTTCTTTTTAGGAACGTACTCATCCAACTTTTCGTCAAACTCATAGCAGTCTGGGCAGTAATGTTTGCCGTTTATCTCTTGCCAACCACTTTCTTGCATAAGAAATTCCACGTCAGCACTATCGCCCCAAGCAGTTATATTTCCTCCATCATCTTCGAACTGCCTTCCACAGCAATCACAGATACCTTCGTACAACGTAACATTTCTAATCATTGTTCACCTCCTTCCTTGGGAATAAATCTTCTATATAGAGCCACATAGATGGAGTACCGCCAATATTCATAAAGTCTTCCCAAGTCTCTTGTGTGAACCCTTCTCTTGTATGTGCTAACTCGAAGTATTCATCATAGTCATCTTCTGAATCAGCACTATAGCTTTCAAAGAATTGCAGTATATCTTTATCCTTTCTTGTTGGTACTTCATCGTATGAATGCCACAAGTCCTTCACGAATTCATTGACAGCCCAGTAAGCACCAGCCTTGAAGCTATCTTTGCCCCTAAGACAAATCATTTCTTCCTCAACATAGCCACTATTGTATCTAGCATACTCTGTCTCAATATGCTTATTAGCAGCAGTTTCTATTTTCTTATCGTCTATCATAATTACTTCACTCTTTTAAATTGAACATTCTTTCCGTCTTTTCTGTCGATTGCGCTACACTTGAAATTTCCGCAAACTTTTTCATAAATGTCGCTACATATCTCATCGAAAAAACAACCAAGACAATCAGCTTTCTCGGTTTCTACCACCTTCAATGTGATTTCTGAGCCAATAGGTAAATCTTCCATAACTAATTTCTCATTATATGACATTTGATAACCTTTGGAGCCGCAATTGGCTGCGATTTATTGAAATTTTCGATGATATTGCGTTCCATCTGCTCAGGGAAGATGGGTTTGGTGGGCTTTGGAATGTAGATGGTATCTTGGATTTTGCTACCATCACTAAAAGTCATTAATCACCTTCTTGAAATCTGTTCTATTCCAAACATATTGCTGTCCTCCTAATATAAGCATCCGTGAAGATACGGACGTGATTCGTTATACTGCATTTTCAACTTGATGTACTCCATCAGGTCGATATTGTGATTGTGGGCGATTGCGAAAGTCCGCATAAGAATATTCTGTAGAGTTTTTGATACGAACCAATAGGATGATTCATTATCAACAAACGAACTAAACTTTCCATTTAACCGATATAAGTCGGCTGCGATATTGCTCCTATGAATTTTGTTTTGAATCGTGTATTGAATCCTGCCAATTTCATATTCATCAGAAAGAACAGAATTGCTATTTATTTTAATAGGGCTTTTGCTGTTCATCCATCCTAAGAGTGATAAGATGCGGATGGCAATATCAGCGAACTCGGATTCAACCGTTCCTTCAAGAGAGTTTTTGTAGGCGGTAGGAATATCTCTGCCCATCTGAATCTCGCTCTCATAGTCTTCGATACTTCCGTGGCGATTGTGTCGGTCTGCCTGAACAGCTTCTGCCATTTCCGTGATGATGAGCATCAATGCGTTTTCTATTTCTGTGCTCTCAGTATAGAAACCATGCTTATCGGCAATCTTAAAAGCATCTTCTGCTAAGGTTGCCAGTTTCTTCTGTGTTATAATTTCCATATTGTTTTGATTTATTATTTTCTGATAGTGAATGCCATATCGTTGAGGGTTCGGCACCAGTTTATCTTGCCTTCTTCGCATAACTCGTTGAGGGCTTGATACGGCTTATGGAATCCTCTGTTTATGATTTCGGCTGTGATGACGTGGGGCGGCACGATGTGGGCAACTTCACGCTCTGCCTGAATCTCAGCTATGATGGCTAGGATTTTTTCTTTCTCTGTCTTCATTTGGCGAAGGTAAAAATGAGACGTGTGTGACTTCGGACTGGAACATTAATAGTTCCCACATTCCGTTCAAGTCTTGTTGATACCACAAGCCATCGTGCATTGTTCCGATGATTGGATTTCCTTTGTACCATAGTATCATTGTCTTATTTGTGAACATGGCTTTGTGCGCTTTGCTGATGCGCTTGCCTACCTTGATATATCCAAAAATATCCATAAGCTAGAAGAGTGATAGCTGACCAGTCTTGTCATGATAGTGATTTCCTGATGGGAAAATCAGTTCCTCGAACATGGCGGTAAGGCAGTTGGTTACTATTGAATTTCCTGCTAGGGCATAGAGTTTGCTCTTGCTGATAATGAGTTGACCAGACTTCTCCTTGCTCAGGAGTTTGTCTATGTCAGCTTCGTGACTCCCATCAGTCGGAAACAATCTCTTGGAGTGTACTTTCTGATTTGGATGGAGTATTTCTTTCCGTTTGGTGCGGTGTGAATGATTTCTTTATTCATGATGGTTACGAATGTCATGTTTGCTGTATCAATGGTTGTCTTGATGGTAGGGGAGATACCTTGCATTACAGCTTGGTTATAGATGTCGAGAACTTGACCACCTACATCAGGTTTCACCTTCCCCGATAGGAGCAGGGATTTCATTCTCTTTCCTCCGGTTATCATATATCTTTTACGATTAAGAATAGTGGAATGCAATTACCTCCGTGACCCATGGCTGAATTGAGAGTAGGAGAGATTCCCTTGGTGGAGTAGACTCTAGTCTGCTGTTCTATTCTGCCTTTGATTTGGAGGTTTGCTAGCTTTATAATTTTGTCGCACATTATAATTTCTTGATGATTAAAACTGCATTGGCTGCTCTGCCATCGTTATGTATATAGTTAGCAAAACCAGCCTTATAATAACTTGTGCGGATGGTTCTACTTAAACCATCTACGTCTGAGTTGATGAGCAGTTTTCTGCTTGTAACTTTTTGATTATCAATACCCCCCACCCCTTAGGGAAATGGTCAACACCAAGAAGATTGGCTATGCTGATTCCTGCACCAAATGATGATGTGATGGTCGGGGAGCATCCATCAGCAGTTTTCGGTATTGCTATCTTCGGGGTAGAGTTTTTCGATTGATTCATTGATGTCTGCTTTGGTGAGATACTTTTCTAGGAGCGGCTGGGATAGGAAATATTCAGGAGATACGTTGTCTTCCAAGATGTCCTCAACCGTTGACTCTAGCTTAATGGGAGAAGGGAAGTGATACTCTGGGTTCGGCTCGTCTTCTGTGCGTAGGATGGAGATAACGAAGATGCGCTCACGATGTTGAGGCACACCATAATCTTTTGCGTCCAACACTTTATAGAAAGATGTATAGCCGAAACTTTCCAAGTCTTTGAGATATTTCAAGAAGTATGGTCTCATCGTCTTATTGGTAAGACCAGTTACATTTTCCAACATAACATATTTCGGGTGTTTGCTTTCTAGCATTCTCCTTTCTTGAAATATAAGAGAAGAGCGTGTTCCACTTCCTTCTTCTGCACCTTTTCTAAGTCCTGCCATAGAGAAGTCTTGACAAGGTGAAGACCAAGAAATAAAATCGAAATCAGGAACCTCATTCCAATCAATGCGAGTTATATCTCCATAGTTAGGAACGTCTCTGCCATGTAGTAAGCTATATGCTTGTATAGCAGATGGCTCTATCTCTGAATAACCAACAACCTTAAAGTCGAACTCAGGGTGCTTATCTTTGAGGTACTTGAAGGCTAGGCTCTGACTGCCATAGCCAGCGAATGCCTCAAAGACTCTGAGAGGATGCTGCTTGTTGTACTTACTGATTGCTATCATTTTGGTAAACAGATTTGTGGTTTATGGATTCCATTGGATGCCCAAGCGTTCCAAGGTTCCGTTATCACGATATATCTCCAACTGCTTTCGGCATAGGCTATGAGGATTCTTTTGCAGAAGCTCTATCATACCTATGATGCGTGTCTTGAAAACGTTGTCCTTATCCGCATTTGTTACGTTCTGTTCAGCCCTCGTCTTTGCGATAAGTTGGCTAATCTCAGAAGGCTGCTCGTTAACGGCTGCTGGCGGTGGTGTTGCTCCGATGAGTTCGTCTTCCCAACCTCGCTGGTTAAGGAAGGTTTGGAAGTTCTTGCGATACTGCTTATCTTCGGTTGCAATCACATATAATGGAATATACTCTATAGCTGCCTTGCGGTCTTTCAGGCTCATAGAGTTCCATTTCTTTTCTAGCTTAGCTTTGCAGCCAACCTTCTTGTCGTAAAGGTTCCATGCTCGCTCAAAGGTATATTCGTCTTTGACTTCCTTGGGAGGAGAAGTAATCTTGTAGCCATTATCTTCTAGAAGCTGGATAGCTTGTTTGATTTCATCTGTCATAGTTCACCATTTAAATAATTGTTGATTGCTTTGATAAATTCATCTATAGAGCGGACGATGATATACTTGCCACCATGTCGTTCTACTTCATGCTGGAATACCTTCTGTTCGGGTTCCTGCCTACCTTTCGGTGTTTTATTTTCGATGCAGAGGAAACCGTACTGGGAGGTGCGCTTCAGGAGCAGCATATCAGATACTCCTGCCTTCATACCTTCTTCTTTGAGCCATGCGGCTTGTCGGGAAGTTCGCTTGCCACCATTAGGAACGGCAAAGAAGACTCCTTCAAGGTCAGGATATACCCCACGGATATACCTGACCTCTGCGGCTTGCAAGTTGTGCTCATCGTAGGATGAACGCTTGCGTATCTTCTTGCCTTCCTGCTGTAGCTTTGCTTTGATTTCAGCGTAGCTTGCCATTACCAGTCTGTTGAGAAAAGGTCGTTGAGAGAATCCTTACCCATCAGAAGAACGGCATCATGGGCAACCTTTGATGACTTGAAATAAATCGAAGTCGGATATACTGGTTCGTCTACTTGGCTGTATACCCCATAGTGTTTTATCAAATCAATAGGGGAATCACTTTCTGCCTCGCCCCATCCTGTCGAAGCGATATAGAACTTTTCTTGTAATGTATCATCGAAGTTTGGCTCCCATCCATTGTTGAGATATTTGGCGATGTTCTGCAACTTGTTAAAAGCAATCAAACGTTTTACCTGAGCCTCGCTGGTGCAGTTGTCAACATCTTTGTAATTTGATGGTGATGCCATGTCTGAGTCAATACCATCTTTGTAAGCCCAGTATATCTTATTCTTAAAGAAGAGTGCTTTGAGAATATCATCATAAGTGATAGGATTGCCTTCCTTATCATCAGGAGCAGTCTCATGTTCCGTCTTCTGACGAACCATCAACTTACCATCCTCAGCGAAGAAGAACTGGAGGTTATCAGGGATAGGGTACTCTACTGCCGAACCATCAGCAGGAATGCGCAACTTAGATAAGGTTGCCTTTCCGTTATTGATGTTGGTAACGTCCTGATTACTGATGCCTTCTGCATGAATATCAGGAGTCTCTTCCTCGGCAATCTCTGCCATCTTCTTGGCAATCATGTCTACACCTTTGCCAACGATTGCTCCGAAAAGCATCTGTGCAAATGGTGGTAACTCTGGGGTGTTGTTGCGCTGGCGATTACGTCTGTTGTTGCGCTTGTAGTTTCTACGTGTCATATTAACTATAATTTTGTAAAATGTTATTAAACTCGTCTTCTGTAACACCATCTGCATAGAGTATCGTGAGGATGGTGTCTAAGACTCTACTATATACTTCATTAAAGGCTGGCTCATCCATCTTGGCAAAGGAGATAGACTTGGCTCTCTCCAAGAACTTATGTCCGTTGAGGTCGTAAAGCGGTTCGCTGAATCCTGATGTTATCAGAAGCTGCTCACGGAATGTGTCTATAGAACGTAGGTTTGTGCGCTGCTGCTCTGTGAGACAATCCCATGCTGCTCTGATAAGGGAGAAGAACTTGCGGTGAAACTTAATGTTCCTTGGTCGAACTATGTTTGCCTTGACGATGGAACCAACCTTTATCTTTTTCATTTCCTCGTAATCATCATCCGTGTAGGGGCAAAGACCAGTGGAGGTTCTTACTAGATGGATTTCCATACCTTATATATTATTGGTTTGGGGCAGGGAAGGGGAGACCTTGCTGCTGACCACCTGCATATTGAGCGTTCTGCTGAATAGGTTGACCGCTTGAATTAACCTGAGGGGGAAACTGCTGTGGCTGGCTCAGAGGTATTGTTTGTTGCTGTGGTTGGCAATACCCACCAACTTGCTGAGGTGCTGCACCAACCTGACTCTGTACAACCTGACCTTGCGGTTGGGCATTTGGTCGCTCCACCTTCCAACAATCCAACTGATTGAACCATCGTCCGTCTCTAGACTGATGAGCCTTCAATCCGATGTTTGCGGTGATGATTTCACCTACTTGGATGCCGAACTGCTGAATCTTGTCTGAACCATAAACTTGGATAACGGCTCTTGAAGGGTACTGCTGATTCAACTCTTCGATAACAAACTCTTGGGAACTCCATTGGGTTCCGTTTTGGGAAGTTCCCATTTGAACTTGCCCTGCTGCAATAATTTTACCAGTAAATTTAACGTTCATATCTATACTTAATTAAGTTTGATTCTTATTGATGGCTTGGTAGTCGTTTCCTTTAGATAGTGCTCGTAGTGGTCAGGCTCCGTGTCCTTGAACAGCTTCGTGTCGAAGGTCTTCTTTGTGGTAGCTGCCACGTAAGAATAAGAGCCGATGTTGGTCTTGATAGATTTCTGCTTGTTGGCTTCCATCATCTTCATCATCTGTTCCTTCAACTCATCCTGCTTAATCTTTAGGGCATCCATACGAGCGGTTATCAATCTGTACTCCTGCTCTAGTGCAGAAAACTGCTCAGGAACTTCCACCTTATACTGATAGTCTGTATCATCTGCGAGATAAGCGTTGATTAAATCGTCAATCTGATAATCAGCTACCCTTGGTAGCGGTTGGAACTTGCTCTGTCCGTTCTTGAACCACATGCAGACAATCTCCTTCACCTTCAAGTCGGGGTTCTGCTCCTCGAACCATTTTGCATAGATAGATAGCTGGAGAGATACATTGTCGTAGTGAAGGGTGGCGGTGGTCTTGTAATCTACCAGATAGATGTTGCCTTCGTTGTCGGCAAAGATTCCATCAATGGCAGATGCGAAGTTCTCACCATCTGTAACAAGATACTCGGATGCTACATAGTGTAAATCGTATGCGACTAACATACTATGGAAGGCTTGAAGCTCTTCCGTAGGGTTCGGGTACTTCTTGATGTCTGCATCGAAGATGGAGCAGAAGGTTTCAAACGTGTTGTGTACAAGTCCACCTCGCTCTGCTGCCTTCTTCAATACCGATTCAGGAATATTCTTGTAGGTGTCGGGGAAGGCTTTCTTGATGAGCGTTCCTGTTACTCCTTTCAGTTCCTTCTTTCCAATGAAGTACTGATGAGATTCCTCAATGAATGTGACTTTTGGCACATTCAGAGTAATTTTCTTTGTTGCTGCTGTCATATTATTGTATACCTAATTGTTTCTTCTTGGCTGATACTGCTTGCATGAACTGAGCGTTAGAGCAGAGTGGCTGGTAATGCTGAATTACCCACAACAGATTGTCCTTGCTAACACATATTCTCAGATAAGCCAATCCTTCGTTCAGGTCGCTCGGGTGGTACTGAGAGGATGCTGGCTGTTGAGTCTGTGTCTGTTGCTGCGCTTCCTGATGCTGCCCATCGTTGGTGGTATCAGTATCAGCATTATCATCAATAGCAAATAGACCGTTGAGGGCATACTTTCGAGCGTAAGAGGATGATGCTCCAGTAATCTGACTGCCATCCATACCCTTTTTGGTTTCCTCTTCTCTAGCCCAACCAGTTGTTGTTTCGCATTCGCCTTTCTCGTTCTTGATAGTGGCGGTAGCCTTAACATAAATGCGGTTGCCTACCATTACAATATCATCTGTAATGGTTAGCGTACATTTCTGCTTGTTGAGCAAAGGCTTGACAGCTTCTAAGATGTCCTCAGCCTTGCGATACTTGTAGCCACCGAATTTGTTGAACTGACTCTTCGGGGCTTTCAGTTCTGACTGAATTGCGATAAGTTCTTTCATATCTTATATGTATTAAGTTGTTATTGATATTTCCATTGATAGAAGCTGCATCTGTAGCCACCATCTGAGTTCTTATTTGGATTGTCACATATTGTCAAGAATATACAATCGTGGCAACTATTTGCTTTATATCTCATATTGTATGGTTTAAATGTTCAAATTAAAAACCCCACGATTCTCACGAATGGTGGGGCGAGTTATTTTATTTTAGTTTAACCTGAGCGGTCGCTACCGCAATGCAAAAATTGCTAATGTAAAATGTATTGAATGTTATGATTTCTCTATAATAGGGCGCACGTTCCGAGGCTTTAAACCATCCGTGCGCCCTTGGTTCCCTTCTGCATTTATGGAGGCTTAGGACTCCCAGCACTAGTAATCGCACATATTCTGATATATCTGATATTATAAAATAACCAATTATAACTATTGAACCGAATAGAAAGAAAGCGTGCTGGCTGCATTAGAACCGATTTGTAGTTGTGCGCTCCTACCTTTAGATGCTACCTTATTATATAAGGGTCACGGCATCAGGTCTGCTTCTTCACAAGTGAACTCCAAGTTTTTCCAAATTCCACCTATCAGGTGTATGTACTCGCTTGCCACTTCCACGTCTAAGCACCATCTGTGGTTAATGATGCTCCTTTTGGGTACGTGTACCTCTCTAGGAAGGTTTATCCTATCCGATATAAAGCCTTGGAATCGGGCTATATGGGGCGCAAGGTGGGACTCGAACCCACGACACGTGACATTTCACACTCTACCAACTGAGTTACTTGCGCTGGGCAAAACTTAAAACATGTAAAATTATAACGACTAAAGTTATAGTGGAGACTGGGAGTAGCAAACTCCAAAAAACCTCTGCTCTTTACCGAATGAAAAATTCGATGGCTGAAACGTTATAAGACTTAACACATTAATAACTTAATACTAAAATAAATTTGTGAGGTTCAGTCTCCGTATATTACTTACCTACCTCCTTGAAGTAGGAGTGAATTTCATTAACGGCAACAGCGAAAGCGATTACGCTAGATACCAACATTACATCTGCTATCATAAGTTTATCTGTTTAATGGGTAAAACAATAGGCTGCTGCCTCTGATTTCAACTCTGCCATGCTCTTTCTGCGGTTCTGAGTCATCCACTCTTCCAACTCACTCTTCTTAAAGTAGAGTCGGTTGACGTTTGGTTTATAGCAAGGAATGATGCGGTTTCTGACGTTCTCTCTCACTCCTCTAACCGTCATACCAAGAATGATTGCAGCTTCATTAATGTTGAGCACATTCTTTGCAGCTATGAGCGAATACTGCTCTATGCGGTCTAGCTGCTCCTTAATCTCTTTGTCTATCATATCAGTTGAATTTGATGGTTTGTTGACTGGCACTAGCTGTCTTGGCTGGCTTTGTTCTACCAGTGCCCTTATCGCTGGGAGTGTTCTCCTGTTCTATCAAGGGGAGAATGCCCTTCGCTTTGAGTGATTCATATAGGAAGATTCTTCCTTTCGTTGTCCACTCGGTGTTGTACTTCACATCGTGCCGACCATCACTCCTTAATATGTCTACTGCTCTGCTGTGAACGTAGCCGCCTTCTAGGAATTGTGCAAATAATATCCATTGACCTCTTACCTTGTGTTGGATTCTCATAGACTCCAACTCCTTATTAAGTCTCATGGCACTCATTCCGTAGTCCTGAGCAATCTGAGTAACGGTCATGGTGGCATTACTCTGCAAGATTTTGTCGTAGTAGCTAACCTTCGGCAGCATTTCGGTAATCTTGTTGCCGAGTTCCATGTTCGTCTTGCTGATAGTGAGGATTTGTTCCTGCTGCTTCTTATTTTCCAAAGCTAGCTGCTGTTTCTCTTCCTCAGCCTTGACCAGAGATTTGAGAGCTTCGAGATAGTTCTGAGGGACGGATGGATTGGATTGTTCAATCTGTCTCTTCATAGCGTTGAAGGCTTCGATGTATTTCAGTTTGAACTCCATCGCCTTCTTGCCATTGAATCCCATCGCCAGCAGAGTGAAACCATCTTGATTCATAATGAACATAGGTTGCTCTTTGTTCTGCTCGTTCAAATAGGTTGATTCTGAGAACATTTCGAGGACGGCACAATTTTGAGCACTCCCTTCAAGTATGTTTCTGATTGCTACTAGAACAACCTTATGAGGTTTGCCAAATACCTCAGCAACCAATTTGCTGTTTGTTAGAGGTTGGTTGCTTTCACCTCTATAAACGATTTCATTCATAGAAACCTCCTTCTTTATTATTAGTAGAACACTACCTTGTCAGCCTTAACACCTCCGAACTCATTCAGGGCATCATTCCTGATGTCTTCGGCTTGCTTGCTCTGACTTCTAAAACCTAGAGCGTTGTAGATGGTTTCCCTTCGGCATCCATATCGCTCAGCAAGTTTTTTACGTCCTTCGGGCGAAACTTTGATAATTTTTATCTTTTTTACTTGCATATCTTAATTTTTTATTGTACTTTTGCTTCTAATAATTAAGCAACTTGTTGTTTACGAGTGCAAAGGTATGCAAATATGTTTAGACAACCAAACAAAATTGCATATTTCTTTAGTCGGTTATGTTTATTTAAGTATGATTTAAAAATGTAAAATGTATGGAAAGTCTTGTAGCACAAAGAATTAAGTCTGTTTTAGAGGCTAAACAAATAAGTATATCTGCTTTTTCGAAAATGATTGGAATGCAGCAAGTAACTTGTAATCGCCAACTTCGTGGTGACCAAGCTGTATCACTTGGTCTTATCGAAGGGTTTCTGAATGAGTTTGATGAGATTTCAGCCGAATGGCTCCTTAGGGGTAATGGAAAGCAACTTCTTGATGAACAATCGTTCTTGGTGGCTGAACCTACTCCTGAGTATCGTGAAGACAGAAACGACTTGTTAGACGATTCTGTTTGGAAGGCGAAGTACGAAGAGTTAGAGAAACGCTACGACCAGCTACTATCTGTTTTAGGTGGTAGTATGAGACAAGCAAATGTAGGATAATTAAAATGTGGTAGGTATGAAGTATTGTGCGTATCTTTTTATTGTTCTTTTTACTCTTTGTTCTTGTGGAGACGAATATTTGAGAAAAAGAGTCAATACATTAGAAAAGGAAGTTGATACCCTTAGAAATGAGATAGCCATATACAAGGGAATGGAGAGGGACGTTAGGTCTAGAGATTTAGATGATTTGGTTTTTTATATCTCTTCAAATCCTAAATATTACCATTATTATTCTGATTGTGCAGGGCTGACGGTTGGAAGTGGTAAGGTTCAATCTATAAGATTAGAAGAAGCTATAGATAAAGGTAAGGTCTCTTGTTCTATTTGTGACGAAAATAAGCAAATCTATTATGGTCGCAAAGATGAATCAGAGTCAGTATATATATGTACTGGAGAAACTTCTACCAAGTATCATAGTGACCCTGATTGCCGTGGTCTCTCTCGCTGCTCAGGAGAAATAGAAGAGGTAAGCGAGGAGGAAGCTGAGGATATTGGCAGAACTCCTTGCAAGATATGTTATTAATTAAATTATGAGATATGAAAAAGATTTTGTTTTTGCTGGCGATTCTTGTTGCGTTGGTATCTTGCAGTAAGGATTCTTATGACGAATTGTCTGCTAACTATATAGAGGTAAATGGAAACCGATTGCAAGTTAACTATTTAAATATAGATGGTGGGTATTTCACAATAGGCTCGTCTGAGAATAATCACATCAATGCTATATGTGTAAATTATAAACATTCATTTAGCGATATTGACTATAATAAAAAAGTGTATTTCTCGGAAGCGATTGATTGTATTGAATTTGTAGATGTGGTAAAAGAAAACATGTCTTATCAGTATCAAAATCTGAAAGAGTTTTCAAGTGATAGCTATTATTGTATTGAGAAAGAGGACAATGGCATGTATCGTGTTGATGTAAATATCAAAACCTCTCAACATTCAGTAAAGATTAAATATCTTGGTAAAAGAGATAACTAGGAAAAATATTTTTCATAACTAGAAAAAAATATTTTCCCAACTGGAAAAATAAAAATCTCTGCAAGGCTGGCTACCTTACAGAGATTTTTTTATTCCTTATCGAAGAACTTATCAATCAGCCCCATCGCCTCATCCTTCTTCTTATCCACAATCTTAGCGTAAATCTCGGTAGTGGATATTCTGGAGTGACCGAGTAGCTTGCTGGTGGTGTAGATGTCGGCTCCCAGCGTTAGCATCATGGTGGCGAAGGTGTGCCGAGCTGTATGGAAGGATATGTTCTTCTTGATTCCTGCTGCCTTCGCCCATACCTTAATATGATAGTTGATGTTTGGCTGCTGGCATAGTTCATAGAATACCAGTTCGTCTTTCGTCTTTTCAGGCAACCATTTCATCGCCTCGTTGGATAGCTGATAGCTGACAACTCTCTGAGTCTTCTCCATCGTCTTGGTCAGGCGGTAGGATGATGTTCCGTCAGGATTCTTCACCTCTTCAATATCGCTCCATTTCAGCTTCCTGATGTCTGAGATACGTAGACCCGAAAAACATGAGAACATGAATGCTTGCTTGGTGTGCTGACTGTAGCATTCCGTTGCAGCCAGTTTCTTCACCTCCTCAATATCAAGGTATACTCGCTCGCTCTCAGGAGACCCGAACTTGTAGCTTGGGTCTATGAGCGATAGGGGATTCATCTGAATGATGCCATCACGGACAGCCTGATTCAGAACCGTACCAAAGCAAGTAAGGTACACCTTCTTGGTTACTTCGCTGAACGGCTGCCCACCTCTCTTGGTGGCAGTTCTCAGATATTCTATCCACTTCATGCAAAACTTCTTGTCTATGTCAACCATCTTGGTAGACTCGCCACAGAACTTGATGATATGTTTCTTCACATTCTCAATGGTCTTGCTGGATTCGTCCGACCTACTTGCCTTCTGCTTGGCAACCTTCACGATGTCTAGCCATTCTACCAAGCGCATGTTCTTGTTGCTGCTGAATACTCCTGCCTTTCGGTTCTTCAAGTCGAGAACCCTCTGAGCCTTGATGATATTCGCACTAGCCATCGTCTCAGCATTCTTCATCCTTGTCTTTGCTCTTTCTCTGCCAACCTCTGGGATGAGGTATAGTTTGAGAAATTCATAACTCCTCTTTCCGTCCATATATATGTCCAGATAGATGCTCTTGTTTCCGTTGGCAAGTTCCTTGAATCTGATAGTGACTGGCTCCTTGTCGATTGTTTTCTTCCTTCCCATAAGCCTACATTTATAAATCTGCTGCAAAGATAAGCAATTTTTTTGTTACTCGCAAATATTCGGTAACAAAATAGTAACAAAACTACAACATATCTATTGTATACCTATCTGTCAGGTATTATACGGATAATTATTTTTCCGTACAAATAAGGTGTTGATAACCAAGCAGGTAGATATACAATAGATATACAAAAGGAGTACTTTCACAAGCACTCCTTTTCATATTATACAAAAACATTATGAAT
>ERZ791724.349-NODE-349-length-39639-cov-9.836525_pt1 | contig 39639 bp, 28 predicted proteins | sample MGYA00510044_ERZ791724 | MGnify/ENA primary metagenome ERZ791724 (study PRJEB30046, sample SAMN00715140) | human gut metagenome | study: EMG produced TPA metagenomics assembly of the A metagenome-wide association study of gut microbiota in type 2... | reverse complement strand
GAATCTTTTTCGAGTCGACTTCGCCCTTGGAAAGCAAGACAACCGTCTCCACATGTGTCGTCACTACAGTTGAAACACACTGCTTTCACCTCGTCACTACTATTGGAACACTTTTTATTTGTCGAGGTATTACTATAACGAGTCTTACATCCATACAAATCATCTTTATATCCTGTTCTATAAATAAAAGTTACTTTGTAGGGATCTGAATTACCATCTTCATCGTATCCACCAAGGATTACTTTCTCTATCAAGCTTTCAAATACAGATCTGTCAAACTTTTCAAGATATCGATTTTCCTCCAAAACTTTTCTGAATTCTTTTAATCTGATACGATGAACTTTTTCTATATTTACACTGTTTTTCAGACTTTCAATAGCTGCATCATTTGCTGCTAACTTACGAACTAATTCTAAGTCCTTTGTTTCATATATATCTTGTGCAACACTTCCATCTAGATATTTTTCCAACAGAATGTTTCTCTTGGATCTCAAATTTGTGTCAGTATTCTTCGCTTTCACAAGTTTTGATTCCACACTATCTTCAGATAATGCTTTATCAACTCTTTTTATGAACTCATCTATTACATCATTGTTATTATCACATAACATGCGGTATGATTCAAGAAACGCTTTTTCCAAAACTTCTTCTGGAACACCCTTGCTTTCTGGGCAATTCTGTTTTCCATTTTTTGTACTGTTAGAACACTGCCATATTGTTTTTGTATGATTCGTATTACTATGCCAACTACGTCTGGAAACTATCTTGCCGCAATAACCACACTCAATCAAACTACTAAATGCATACTGGCGACTGTACTTTATTCGGGAACCAGATTCAACAGATGGCTTACATCTATTTCCATTCCTTTTATTTCTGATTTCCTGTGCCTTATCAAAAATATCTTCTGACACAATCGCAGGATGATGATTTTTAATATAGTATTTATCTTCCTGTCCCATATTTTGAAGTCTACGTTTTGATATAGCATCTACTGTATAGGTTTTTCCCATCAATAGATCACCCTTGTACTTCTCATTTTTTACTATACCCATAACCGAAGAGACCGTCCATTTATTTCCTTTAATGGTTCTTTTTCCCATCTCATTCAGCTCTCTTGCAATCATACATCCACCAGCTCCGGCAATATATCTATCAAAGATATACTTCACATCTTCGGCACCCTCTTCGTTGATGGAAAGCGTTTTTGTAACAGGATCATAATCATATCCCAAGCATCCTTGAAATCCGACCATTTCCCCACGTTCCATTTTCATCTTCAATCCTTTTCTCACATAAGCCGAAGTATTTTCAACCTCCTGCTGTGCTACAGAACTTAGAATCGTCAATAAAAATTCTCCATCTTTCAGACTATGTATTTTTTCCACCTCAAAGTATACATCTATATTTCTCTCTTTTAGCATTCTGACATACTTTAATGTGTCCAGTGTATTTCTTGCAAATCTCGGTATGCTTTTAGCAATAACCATATCAATTTTTCCATCCAGGCAGTCATCAATAAGTCTTTGAAAATTCTCTCGCTTATCTACCTTTGTTCCTGTAATAGCTTTATCCGCATATACCCCCGCCATGTCCCACTCTTTATTGCTTTTAATCAAATCTGTGTAATATCTGACCATCGAATTATAGCTTTTTATCTGATCCTCATCATCGGTACTCACACGGCAATATGCTGCAACACGCTTTCTACTACTCCTATCCACACACGCATCTCCTGGTATAACAGGATTTGCTTTTATTATTTCTACCTCCATTTTGCCCTCCATCGTGTGTTCCTATAGTAGTGTACACATCAATTATACAGGAACACGAACTTTTTTTCAACAAAAACGATTAGAAATTACTTTATAGTCTTTTTTCAAACTATCTAATATTTTTTTATATTCCTCTTCCGTTATCAGTGATTTATCTCTTAATTGAGCAAGATATGATAATTGAAGATTGTATCTTACCAAGGATTTATTATTCATATAAACATCCACCCTTTCTCTATATTTACGCACAAAAATATCTGACAATAACAATCCACCAATAAACTGATAGACTCTTATTGCCAGATATTAAAATAAAACATACAGGTGACAGGTCATTACTCTGTCCACATCGGTCTTGCACCGTCATATCTATGACTGGATTTTCCAGAAGTATCATTATTTAAAATATGTATCATCGCCCGTACAACTGCTGCACATTTTGCCAAACATCAATCGCTCCATACCTTAGTTTCAATATTTTCAGTATTACATCACTTTGACTTTTTGTTAAAAGCCGGTATCTCATGGCGTGTCTGCATAGTGGCTCCACATATTCCGCACGTCCTGTACGTCTTTATATTTAATTGTCAAAGTACACTTTGACCTATCGGTCTGATAAACACACAAACCACCTTCTGTTGTTATCCCGGCTTGTTATGTGCTTAGCCAGAACGACATAAATGCTATATATCATTTTCATAAGAACTTGGAGAACAATATTTTATAAGGATGCCTAAATATATATTTTTCAGTTCTGGATCCTCTTCCTTTTTATATGCAATCAAAATTGCCTTCTCCTCGTCTGGACGCATAGGACATTTTCTTTTTCTCCAGGATTGTGCTACTCTTACATATCCCCCAACGCCTGGTTTTCGTTCCAATGTAATTCCCTCTACATCTTCTATGTACTCCAGATCACCAACAATAACCTTATCGCACACATCTAGCATTTCTCGAAGCTCTCTATAAGAAGTTGAGTGTACCCGAATTAAGTGCTTTTTTAGCTTAAATCTTCGGAACTCTTTTTTCATAGAATTCGCACCCAATCCATAGCCACCTCCCTCTTAATCAAGATTAACAGTAATTACTTGACAAACAGGCAAGTAATTAAAAACTTCTAATCGAGACAGACTGAAAAAAGCATAAAAAACAGATCGATATGCCCCAAATTTCTATATTATTTTCCTAAATCACCCATCATTCATACTTTCTCCAATCAATCAATAAATGTTTAGCAATACAATCTTGCACTACATTCTCTATTGACATATAATTGTTGTAAATAATTCTGTTGTTATCCGTGGGAGAAGTGTGCCCATAGTAACAGCAGTTTTTTTATGCCCTGTTATGCCACCCGTGGCATAACCAAGTACAGCAAGCATTGGTTTTGCATCCACAAAACCGCCATTTTTCAATTTCCTCCCACGTGAGGAAAATCGAAAAATAGCAAAAAGGAACTTGGGGAATATCCCCAAACCCCTAAAATCAGAGAAAGGACATAAATAAGAATGAATGAAAAAACAAAGGAAATACATCTTAGAATCACCGAAGAGGAATATCAAATGCTGCTTCAACAACGAGATTTTCTGAAATACTCCTCCATAGCACAAGTGTTACGAGCCTACATACATTCCGGTCACTGTTACCGGTTTGATATGTCCGGATTATATGATTTTTCAACACAGATCTCTCGTGTTGGAAACAACATCAACCAGATTGCCGCAGTCGTAAACGAGACATATTCCGTCACACCCTACCAGATGAAAATGCTTCAAAGTCAAATGACGGAGATTCAGGAATTCGTAAAAAAGGCATCTGAAGAAAAGTTCAAAATCATTAAATTCAAAGAGAAAGAAAACTGGGCAGGTGATATAGATGGCGATTACAAAAATCATAAAAGTAAAGGCTAATGCAAACGCAGCGATCAACTATGTGAGAAATCCGGATAAAACAAATGAGCGACTTCTTGTATCCTACGATGGCTGCTCGGAATCCAATGTCGAACTCTGTTTCAAAATGGCACTGACCAACAAAGCACAAAAGCAAAATAGCAACAACGTGTTAGCTTACCATTTTATACAGTCATTCGCACCTACGGATGAGGTAACACCGGAGCAGGCACACGAGCTTGGAATGAAATTCATGGAGCAGACATTCGGAGGAAAATACTCATTTGTCTGTGCTACACACGTTGATAAAGGACATATTCATAACCACTTTGTTATGTGTTCTGCAGAACGTGGTATGACTGGGAAAAAACTGGATGATAACTTGTCCCTACTCCACACAATACAGAAAAACAACGACAGGCTGTGTCGGGAATATGGGTTAAGTGTGATTGAGAAGAAACGTGGAAAAGGGAAAAATTATAAAGAATGGTTTGAGGATAAGTCGAATCCATCTGGCTCAAAGAAAACACAGCTTCGTAAATTGATGGATCGGATTATCATGGAATCTCTTTCGTTTGAAGATTTCCTGCAACGCATGGAAGCAGAGAATGTCATAATCGAGCAAGGCAAATCTAAGAAATATGGTATCGTCACCAAGTATCGTTTCCCGGATGAGGAGCGGTTTCATCGTGGGTATTCGCTTGGATCTTTCTACACGGATGATAACATAAAGAAGAGAATCGCAAGGCGGCTATCCTATGTTGAATCTCAGAAAAAGAAAGCTGAAGCTCGAAAAGAAAAGAAGAAAGCTGAGTATGAATCAATGACACCTGGAGAGAAAAAGCTGGATAAAAGCAGGCTGAAAATCCCCTCTATACAGGATGTATCCGGAGACGTATCGCAAGATAATATTAGGTTACAAAAATGGAAGAATGTTCAAAATGCAAGACGTATGCAGCAGATACAAAAGGAACTACATGACCGGTATGGCATACGCTATACAGAAATATCCGGACATATAAAATCTCTCCGTGCAAATACAAATTATCTGGATGCTACGATAGATAAAAACCAAAAAGAGATTGCCGAACTTCGACAGTTTATCAATGACTGCGTGATGTACAAGAAGCTGAAAATCTACTCCACTAACGAAGAAAAAGCTGAGGATAAGGAGGCATACTACCAGAAACACGATCAGGAGCTTAACGCTTTCCATGATGCGAAATTTGCACTAGAAAGTCGTAATGTTGACCTAACCGCTGTCACTTCAAGTAACATCAAAGTCCTTCAAAAGCGGCTTGAGCAAGCTGAACAGGAGCAGCAAAATCTCCGTGAACAACAGCTACAAAATGAGAGAGAAGTCAAAGAGCTTCAAAGCTACCAGAAAGAGATTGACACCTACTTAGGAAAAAAGCATGAGGATATTTAGTCCTCATGCTTCTCCGTATTCCTCTTTAAATATCATTTTCATCATCCAATGACCAACTGGAACTTAAGTCTCAGTCGATCATCGAATTTCACCTGTTTTCTTTAGGTGGATACTCCTATCTGTTATTTGCCTTCTCCGCCATAAATGCTTTGTCCTCTTTAGATGCCATATCTCCATGCCATCCCTGAGTTCCTGTATTAGGATTATACCAGTAATGCTCATATCCCTTCTCTGTATTTGGATAAGAGTTTACCTGTCCATTACTTTCCACCTTAATATTTCCATTTTCTGAATCCTTTACTGCTGTATACTTCTTCATTTTTATTACCTCCTATTAATATTTTTCTATCTAATGACCGATTAGAACTTGCATCCCAACCGGTCACCAGATTCAAGCAATTACCGTTTAATCTCCCAAGATGGAATTTTTAGTATGATAAAATACATCTCATTCTAATATCCTCCACCATACTGCATATATCCACGATTATCCTTGTCTGTATGGACATTGTAATACTCTCCATCTTTTGTATCATAAGAAAGATGACGATTTTCATCTCTGGAATATGCCGTAACATGTGTGCTTCCATCTGAATTAACACGTTCCGAAACACCACCACCATTTGCTACAATTGAGCTAACTGCTGCTTCAATGTTGACATTACCTGGATTGTTATAATCTGCCATAATTATTCCTCCTTAAAATATATTGTAAAATTTTTTATTTAGGTTACCGGCCGGGCTCCCATGACAAAATCAAAATTAAATCTTTGATTTTGTTTCGATTTTTGCCAGAAATCATCATCAGATGGGGACATTGTCTTACCAACACCTTCCTTTGAAAAAATATATTTTTTACTTACATATTCCTTATACTATATCCCAATACTTTTTTGGCTGAAAATATGTTGAAAAAAAGTTGAATTTAATAATTTATACACTTTAAACGTAAATGAATTTCAAATACACTTATATTTTGTCTTACCTAATATGCGAATTTTTATGTTATAATTATTAAAATAATTTATATTCATATTTATCCTGTAAATTCTTAGGGAGGTAAAAATGTATCTTTGTCTTGGTGTTTTAATGACGCTTATGTCTAAACAATATTATGGAAAACGCAATTATGCTTATCAAAAAAATGTTTACTATAAAATTTTTCAGGATATTATTACAAAAATAGATCTTGAAGATAGATCAACTTCTAGTAAATTATCCAATTGTAAACGTCCAGTTCCACCAGAAGCTACTGATTATTGTTCAAATGCTAGTGATAATCTAATAGTTCATCAATTAGAAAAAACATCAATTGAGTTGCAAAAAAGTATACTTGACAAAAAACATGTAAAAGAATTTGTTTCATCCATAATTTTTATAATAGAACATGACGATTCTATATCGTCAGATACAACTATAGGATTAGATAAAACCATTAATACATATTCCGGTTATACAAGAGCACAACTACTGTCTGCAACTTGCATTGATCTAACTGAATTTTTAATTAACATTTTATTCTATGTATTTACTTCAGGGGATAACTGTTTAGGAAAAGATACTCTCTCTTTTTTTAAAAACAATAAAAACACAGAATTAAATATAAAAGGGAAAAATATCAAAATAATCTCCTACGAAATGAAAGGTTTGGAAACGAAATCAAATGATTATACAAATACAGATAATATTTTCCCACAAAATTTAACTGACTACTCTGTCGTAGGTGCCTCAAAAAACACTGTATTATTTAGAGAATCAGAATATAACTATATAACTAACTCCCTCAATTCAGGTACCAATATTATTTTACTATCTGGTATGGGTGGAAGAGGAAAAACTAGCCTTGCACGATTAATATATTGTTCCTCTAAAGATAATTATGATTACTATGGTTGGATTAATTACTCAGAAAATTTGAATCATTCTTTAATTCATTCAATAAGAATTAATAATTATCAAGCAGAATCCTCTACCCCAAATGAACAAGAGGAAAAGTACAAGAAAATTGAGGAGTTACTATGTGATAAAAGCGTTTCAAAGTTGTTGATAATAGATAATGTTGACTATATTGATAAAATGCAAAATCCATATATTGACATCGATCTTATAAAAATGTCCAATTGGCGTAATACAAAAATACTCCTAACATCACGTTTACCCAATATTCCTGGATGTGATAAAATTATACACATATCAAATTTGGGCAATGATGATAATTATACAAAATGTGTTGAATTATTTTATTATTTTAATCCCAAAGCAGAAACTCTACGTCATAGTAACTCAGAAATAGTTAAACAATTATGTTCATTAGCTAGTTATAATACCATGGTAATCGAACTTCTCGCAAAAGCAAGTTTATATAACTATGATGACCTAAATGATTTTTATACCAATCTAGAAAGAATTGGATTTCACTATACTGACGATGTTCCTGTTTCTACAGATCATCAATACACTAAACCTATCATGCCTAAAAATGATGGTAGCAAAACTTATGAAACAGCATCTAGTCAGCTTATTAGTCTTTTTAACCTAAAAACTAGATCAGATGTAGAGCAGCAAATAATTTGGGAATTTCATTGTCTACCCGAAGGCGAAAAAATTTCTCAAAAAGAATTAGTCGAATTTTTTGGTTATCATATAAGTGACATTATTTCTCTAGAAAAAGAAGGTTGGATAACTTTTAAAGATGATCATTTCTCCATTCATCCTTTAATTAAGAAGGCTGTAGAGGCGGCTACATTCTACAACAGTTTAACTGATAACACATGGAAAAATTACTGGGAAAATGGTATAAAAATTAGGGCAGAGAAGAATTTCTCTTCCGATATAATAAGTAGTTTATTAAAAAATGACTTATCATTTTTTCAAAGGATCGAAAACACACATATAATTTATATGCTACATCAATTAACCCTTTCAGGAAAGTTACTTGATAATATAACACTGTTTAATTTAGGATATGGTTTTTTTAAGTATGATTCTACATGTGCTGGTATATACCTTGACACACTATACGAGCGAATCATAAAGAGCCAAATTAACGTTTATGACTCTAATACCTGTGCTTTTGTTAGCAAGTGTATTTCCCTACGCTATATGTTAGCAACAGAAGGACCAATAATGAGTGAACAAGCATTTTACAATTCAAATAAAAGGCCAACACCAACTATAAATAACATTGTTCAGATTGCCATTACTTTACTTTTTTTACAGCATAACTCAATATCTAAACTTAAGGATTCAATGACTATCATGTCCCTATACCTTGTGATAAGCGACTACATTCTATCTTTTTGTTTTTGTGATACATATAATGATAAAATTTTGGAATTTTCTTTCCAAAGCGTGCTCAAAGAAAATTCAACTAAGGATAAAATATACTGCAATGGACAGCCAGCTTTTTCTTTACCAGATAAAATAAATTCAAAAAGCAAAACTGCTATATGTCTAAGTTTCCTAAAATACATAGAACGGAAACTAAAGCCGATAATAATAAGTGGTAATTATGATTCTGCATATTTAGAATTTTGGACACTTACAATGTATAATTTGGGGAAATTTTATCACAGACTAAGCTTAAGCGAACTAATAAAACATGACATATTTTATTGTGATCCAATACTGGAATTTGGAAAAAACGATTTTCATATAGTATTGAGTTGGAATGATATAGCATATTCATACAAATATAGTGAATATTACTATGAACAAGCAATCTTTTATCAATTAAATATTATAGATAGAGCTTTCCCAAATTTAAATAATAACACATATAAAGCACTAACTAATATGTGTTATTCATTCAGTTTATTACTAAAAAATCTTCCTTCCTTATTTAATTTGTCATTTATCTTTGATCCTGGCAATATTTGTTACTATTTCTTAAACTCTACAAATGAATATATTTTAAGAGTAGCAAATTTAACAGAAGAATATGCAACTTATCTTACGGAAGAAAACAAATGTGATGAACGATGCTTATTTTACTTTGACTTATCATTAAGATGTTACAATTATATTTTAGAAAACAACCCTGTAAATCCTGATGAAATTAGAAAAAATATAGAAAACTTAGAATCTAAAATTCAAAATAAATAAGACAAATTGTGTGCCCCTTTTCTCAAATCGAATAAGGGGCACGTTTATAATAAACTTATTTGTCTATTTTATTTCCCAAAGGATCATAACCAAGCAACATATCCCTATTATATTCTATATTTCTTCTTTGGCATTCACACTGTATATTATGGACAGTAACAAGAGCATTATAAATTATTTCTGTTTTATCTTCATAGGGTTTGTCAAGGGAATCATTAAGATTATTAAGTATATACATCATTTTTTCGTACTGATAACCGGGGTTAACATCTAATAACTCCTTTAAATTTCTAGGCATCTCTATTATTTTATTATCAGGGCCCCACTCAACACCCTGATATCCAACACGAATATCATACTTAGTTAAATCGGTCTCTGATACTACCGTAAACTCATCAAAATTAAATACACCATCCTCCAACAAGTCCAATGGCAGTTGTCGCAAAATGCCATGTTTTTCTAATACGACATCTTCCGTCTCAAAATTAATACCTTTAATTACACCACTTTCTACTATAGCTTTGTGGTTCAAACAATATTTTTGTAATCTTTGTATCATTGATGCATTATCCATCTATCCATCATCCCCATATATAACCACTATTTATAACAGATTATTTTCAAACCTTAATTTAAAAAAACATTCATTATCATCTGCTACCAAAACCAATCTATCGTTAACTCGTTTTGTTTCTATCGATATACCAGGGAATTCATATCCTTTCTTTACTTCGGCTGATATACCTTTATACACAAAAAAACCAACGCTCAAAGAATCTTTTTTCCCTTCTGTAGTCATAAGCGCAACTGTGTCTGAATCTACTGCAATATACATTTTCCCAATATGATCATTGCCCTTTTTATATAAACTACCATTTGCTAATGAGCATATACACAAGGTTATCTCATCAATCAGTTGCTTAGTGTATGGAATTTTCAACTCACCACATAAACTCTCCCACTCACTCTTCCATTCACTCTCCGTTATTCCTTCATATCCTATTACTTTCTTTCCATCATATGTAGCATATTCATTCTCTATAGCTTGCTTTACCGCATTAAATGCCTGTCCCCTATCTCTTTCTCTATGGGCAATAAGATCAGCAAATTCTAAAATTCCTCTATAGGTATTATTGCTACGAATCAATCTTCTTATAACAATAAGGAATCCTAATACATCATACTCATCAAAACAGTGACTCTTAAATATAGTTGAATAATGTCTTATCATTACTTCTTCTTTGTCATCAAGATTCATGAACTGCCTCCCCTACTATAATTCCCACTAAATTGATCTACCTAGTTTTGAGCTATCAATCTGATTGCACAATTTTTTTCGCAATTCATCTTCATTTGACCACACAACGATTTGTGTTTGCTTAATATCAAAATGAACGTTGTCAAAATCTGTATCTTTGCAAGTAAATATGACCGTTTTCCCTAGAGCTCTTGCATATCCAGTTTCATAATAAACGCCTGCATTTTGCGATGTAAGATCTCCAATCAAAAATTTACACGATCTAATCTCTTCCATCATTTTATTATATATATTATCATTATGCACATCCAAATCAAGAAAATAAGATTCATTTCCCGTGTCTTTAAGTGCATTTTTTACTCCTTGCCTGATTATATCTACAAACATGCATTTATCCTTATTCATAGGCATTGAAACAAATACTTTTCCGCTCATTTCTGAAACAGGGTTCATTTCCGGAGTTTTGCACTCTCCATTTGTCAAATTATGTAAAAGCAAAATTTGCTCATCTGTTGCCTGATTAAGTATAAACTCTTGCAAAATATTTAATTCATTCCTATGCATACTACTTGTTCCCGACTCCAATTTGTATCCTATACCAAAATAAGCAAGAACATCTTCTATTACCCCCACTTGTGATGGCGTTCCAAAAGTATAGTAATTATTATCCTCCTGCGCCATCTTTACAAAATTATTAAATACTAATTGTTTATTCATATTCCAACATCTCCCCTCTTTACATACATCTTTTGATAAATATTTTATTCCATATTTTCTATCATCCATATTAATATGTTATTTGTGCTTAAAGAAATATGAAATATCTAAATGTTATATCCAATAGGAGTCAGAAATTTTTTCGTAATGTCTATCCTTCAATATTTCTGGCATACTTTCAACAGAAGGAAATTCTTTTTTTATCTCACTACATAAACATTCTAAAAGTGTGTCTCCAATAACATCCGAATGTTTTCCTCTCAATGCCTTCTCATACCAGTCGATCAAATCATTTTCTGTGACAATGCTTTGTATATGACTTCTCCAACCAATCTGTGTCAATAAAGACACAATAATATCTTTTTCAGCATCCTTACATACAATAACAACACGATCACTAGATACGCTATTTACAATGTTCTGAGCTAACGACACATCAAGACTAAGATGCTTAATTTGAATTGCCGGTCCCCAATTAGAATACATATCAAGTCCTCTGTCGGCAGCATTAGTCACTCCAACACGATATACCCTAGCTTCCTGTATGTGCTTAGGGTTAGAAAAATCTAAACACATAACTTTTCTAGAGAAGTCATCAAATTCATTGAGAATATCAAAGTGCAACTCATCTACTGATACCTCAACAACCAAATTTAATGCATCCACTAATGTTGCAAACAACGCATATACAATTATTTCATATATTTTATCAAGACTACGTTTCAAACCCGGTTCATTCCAAAACGAATCAATAAACTGTTTAACACTAAAATCTTCTCTTGTTGCACTCATACAATAAAGCAACGCATCAGATAGTTGATCATGCTTATTTATAAAACGTCTATAAATATACGCCTCAACTGCCCCATTTGTCCGAAGATTTTCTTTACTTAGCTCATTAATCATTACCGGGGGGATTGCATTGTCATTAAACAAGTCATCTTGGAACCGTGCACTACTTGTACACACTCGTCCTAGTAATGGTAAACATACTTCATCACGCCATTTTCTACTTTTTGCTCGATAATCTTCTAAATTAAGCGGGTTAATATCTCCAACAGATCTAATTCTGTACAATATCTCCGCAATCTGAATTGGTTTATATAAATGTACACGTGATTTTTTTATAACTGAATCAAGTGCCTTTTTTGCATCATTTCTATTAGGCATTCTGTTTCCTCCTTTCAAAAGCCTTTAGAGAGGCTATCATTTCATTTGCGATTTTCTTTATCACCGGAACAGCAACTGAATTTCCGCACTGATGCTTTACTTTACTGTAAGGTAACACAATTTTGTATGAATCAGGAAATCCCTGTATTCTAAGCATTTCTCTTTCCGTTGGTCTACGTTCATCATTTATTAAAATATAATTAGCTGATGCCCCAGCTCGTAACGCAGAGGAATATGGATGTGGTGTAATTGAACCTGCCATATTTTCATGAGATATATATGGTCTAGGATAGTTTTTATCCTTCAGCCTATCTAATCTGGATTTCTTTATTGCGTCTCTGACATAATATTTTGTATCAACCTTTTTTTCCAATATATCATTTAGTGTTTTTCTTTTTTCAACTGGAACTGGATCTGGAAATTCAAAAAGAACATCGTCTAAAAATCCAACAATATAAATTCGTTCTCGTTTCTGAGGAACTCCATAATCCAATGCATTTAAAACCTTAGCATAAACATGATAACCTAACTTTTCTAAATGTGTTATTATAACCTTGAAAGTATTTCCATTATCATGAGCGACAAGATTTCTTACATTTTCAAGCATAAATGCTGGTGGTCGCTTTTCCTTTAATATTCTCTCTATTTCAAAAAATAACGTACCGCATGTCTCGTTTGCAAACCCTTCCTTTTTGCCTATTATAGAAAATGCTTGACAAGGAAAACCTCCCAAAAGAATATCAAAATCAGGTATATCTGATGCTTTTATCTTCGTTATGTCTCCCGATGGATGTTCTCCAAAATTTGCCTCATATGTTTTACATGCATCTTCATCAAACTCTGAAGAAAAAACACAGTGTCCACCTACCGATTCAAACCCTAACCGGATTCCTCCTATACCCGCAAAAAGATCTATAAAACGAAAATCATCCCACTTTGTTTTTTCATTATTTTGCGGAATAGAACTAGTGTCTTTATAAATATCAAAAATACTTAGCTGTTTCATCATAATATTCTCCATTTTACAATAATTAATAAATCAAATTTAATGTAAATACTACTGTTCCCCTCACTATCTCAAATCTAACTATCTTACGCAAGTTTTTTATAATTTATACTTTTTAATTTCTACACCAAATTTATTATATACCATAACACGTCCTAAAAAACGTACTCATCTAAAGATTTTTGTTTTCATCTCTATCTTGAATATATGTCATGATATCACCATAATCCACTCCTAACGCATCACACAACTTATCAAGCACAGGCATTGCCACATATTCATTCTTAACAAGCTTAGTCATGGTATTTGGTGCAATATCAGCTTTCTTTCTTAGATCCGCACGGCTCATTTCATTTTCTGCCAATCTTATCCATAATTTCTTATATGAAACCGCCATATTTACCTCCATATCTAATACAGCAAAATACATTAGAATTATACCATTTTTCTATCAAATCCGCAATTAATACTCCCAACATCTTGCGATATATCCCAAATAAAAAACACCCCACAGCCACCGAAGCAGCCATGAGGTGCAACCACTCAAAATCTATTCTCTTACATCATCAAAAGCATACTTGTAACCGCTATACAGACCGCCATAGTCATATAACCTTCCTTTGTCACAAGCTCATGCCTCTTATACCCGCTTCCTGTAAGCTCCACCGGATGTTTCCGAAAGAACAGGATACATAGTGTGATGAATCCGGCAAGACCCACCACAAGAAGCAGAGCAACTATCCATCCCGGTATCAGGAATGTTCCCATATAGGCAACCACTACATTAACCGCATTAAATACCAGGTGCATAGCCATGGAGTATATCATATTGCCTGTTGCAATCCTTATAAGGGCAAATAAACAGCCATAGAAGAACCCGTACAGGATCGAACCAAGGGAGAAGTGAAGCAGTGCAAAGAACAGACTGCTGATCACAACCGCAGCTCTCGCATCGACTTTCATATAAGCTCCAAGTATCAGTCCACGGAACACATACTCTTCCACAACTGCCGGTACAATAGCGAACGCTATTATGGCAAGCCACACCGGATATTTCGCTATATCCTCCGAACTGTCTGCTCCTGCAGATGACAGCAGCGAAGCAAGTGCCGATAACATAAGTGCGATTGGAATACCGCATACGGATATTCCTATACTCTGTAAAAGTGTTCCTACCTTCGGTTTCTCAAAAGGTATAGTAAATTCCGCTCGTCTCTTTCTTGCCATGAACACTGCAAAAAGCATTGTCATAAAATATATTGCCATCTGTGCGCCCAGTGTTCCAAGAAACATCACTGTCATGATTCCCACTACTTCAAATATGATACAGAACAGAAAACCGGTGTCTGCCATCCTGATCAGTTTATACTCACATGATTTCTTATCCATCTATCCGTGTCCTTTCTCTCTTATTCGTCTCCTATGTCACTGCGTCTCCTGCCATTTTCCCGGCTGGGTGGCTGTGTCCCTTTGTCATTTGCCATGTGCTTCTTATGTCGAATCACATTCTCCAGATTATCCGTCACATCATCACAGGTGATACCTCTGCTCTTGCAGAACTCTTCTGCCTGTTTCTTATCCGGAAACTCTGCAATCGGCTTGTGCCGCTCGATATCCCCACTTGGGTACTTGATGTCGGCATACAGATAATACTTTTCGCTTTCATCGCTTTTCTGCATGGAGAAGTTGGCAAATTTTCCTGTCTTGTGTTTCTCCGGTCTCCCTTTCTTTGCTTCCTCCTGCTTGAACTTTTCCTTTGCTTCCTGTTCCTTTGCCACTTCACCCGCCATATCTCTTGATGGCTGCTCCATGCTCTGTGCCTTCTCCGCCAGAAACTTCTCTACCTCCGGCAGATAAGTTTCCAGTGTGCCACTCCTGTCCTTCGTGATCGGATTGATGTCGATGTTTCTACCGCCTATGGACAGTCCTTCTTCATTCAGGATATTAAACAGAGAATCTTCCCTCTCACTTCCGTAATATTCCACAACCACATCCACATCTGAATCCTCATGCTCGATACCCCGGCAACGACTACCGACAAGAACCACATCCACCACCTGGGCATCTATGTCAAACGTCTGCAAAGCATCCTCCACATGACCTCGAACCATGGATTCGATACTTTCCGCATTCTGTCCATCAAGTTCATGGAACAGATCTCTTGTCTTTGCCCGGAACGCTTCCACAACATCCTGCTGTGACTTTGATACCTCATGCACTTTTTCCGGCTGCTTCTTCATCGCAACAGATGTCATCGTCCGTATGCCATGTTCCTCATTTCTGTCCTTTATGCTCTCTCCAAATGCCTTTGCATTAAAATCATCGCAGCAGTCATACCGGTGTATGGATGTACCATGTTCCCGAATCTCGGAAACAAAAAGAGCAGTCGGGAATAGCTCTTCCTTTCTGCTCTTATCCATCAGTTCTTCTGTCCTCTCGGGCATATGAACATCATACACTATAAATTCTCTGCTTCCGTCGTAGCACTCACCCATGTCATTCATAAGTGAAACCGCTGTGCCGGGTGTAAACTCCGTCTCCTTAGGAAGTTCTCCCGTTATCAGAGGATAATCTGCGGTATCTTCGATATAGAAATGTTTCTTTCCATCATCATCCTTAAAAAGACAGACATCAAAAGCACTTTTATCTCCATCCACATAACATCGGTAAGTCCTGTCATGTTCCGGATTCTCCATTTCCGTCTTTCTATCTACATACGCTTCATTCATCAGGGATGTATCAGCACGGACATCAATATCCCGGTAGTCCACATGAACCGCCATGATATCCTCTTTTTCAAATACGATCTTCTGTCCCTTCTCCAGTCCGTCTTTTCCATCAAGAAGCGTTCCCGTGAACTGTTCCCCCGTCAGATTAAAACGCCCCACATCATACTGAGATACACTGTTAAGACACACATCACCATATACCGTAGTGAATGTAACGCCCTTTGCGACTTCGCCATAATCATCCGGATTGTCATTGTATGTCTCTACCGCATACTCCGGTCGGAACTTATGCTCGCCGGCATCGGCAATGATGTTACCATCTGTGTCATGCCCTGTCGTCATGGCAAGTATCTGTCTTGCAAAAAGCTCCGGCATTTCACCCTCATACACTTCCGGTATGTTCTCATCGAAAAGCTCCGGATGGCTTACGCCAGATACTTGTCGTAGATCTTCCTCTGGAACTGATACCGCTCTACCGGTGTCATGTTCTCCATCTCGCCCATCCGCTCTCTTATCTCCGCTTCCGCTCTGTGCATCTGCTCCTCGGTCTCCAGCACTGTCTCCGCTGATACATAAGTCATCTTCACTGCCTCTGGTAAATTGTCCATGTTTACGTTCTTCATTCTCCATATCTCCTTTCGTTCTTGCATTTTTAATAAAATCATCCTCTAAATTAACAGCCTCTACAAGTATCGGCTTTTCGCCTCTTCCGACATCATTATCCCATTTGGAACATCCATCTATCCCATCCATCGACTTTAACGCTTCGTATGCCTGTGCAATCTTATTTCCATCCCGCTCATTCGCATACTTGTCTATAAGCTCCGGTGACAGATATCTTCCGGTATGGATAAATCTGCCCATCATTCTGCCTAAAGCCTTATTTCTGTCAAGATCAACAAAGTGGACGTTTACCTTATAGCCGGCATCCTTTGCATAAGCGATATAATCCTTCATTAGTTTGTCTGCATCACTGCCGACCTTGGGAAGCACGATGTTTCTTCCCTCCCGCAGAGCTTCTCTGAATACCGCTTGCTCCACGATCTGAGATTCCTTATGTACTGTATTCGCACCCCATCCCTTATTAAATTCGGGAAACTGTCGTTTTGCTTCATCGTTATCTATCAGCATGGAATGCTGCTCATATGAAATTGTATCTACTATGGCTGATGATTTCCCAGAAGCGGGAAGACCGATTACGATGTCAAGGCGTCTGCCTTTTTCTACATCACCATTATAAAGTGTATTACCATCACTGTCAACGAGCGGCTTGCCTTTTTCATCCAGACTGATAGAGCCATAATCCATAAGTGTCTCAAACACATGATTCTCTATTGCCTCCCTGTCCTTTAACTGGATGGTCGGTGTCGCATAAGACACACAGCTTTCCGCCGCTTTCATCTCCGGTGTTGCTTTGACTTCTTCCACATCCACATACTTACCATCCGCACATCTCTCAAGGATATCCTGCATTTCATCACTGACCGGAAGTCCGGTCAGAAGCACGGTGTCCCTGTCTTTCTTATCTTCGATTGCCATCTGCATTTCCTCCTTTCAACTATCGCTCATCGCCTTTGCCTTTTGTCTGTGTATGTCCTGGTATCCCGGTTCGCTCACCTGTCTGTTGCTTCTTGTCGGCTATCCGTGTAAATATGGACTTTTCGCCCTTTTCATGCTTACACTCGCCCTCTTCACACAGCTTCTTCTCTGCCTTTTCCTCTTCAGAGCTGCCTCTTGCCATGCCATCATGCACGGGTGCCTCCGATGTCGATATGGTATCGCCCTCACTGTCCCTCGGTACTTCCCCATATCCATCACCTTCGATATCCACTACCTCTTTGCTGTCTAAGTCCTCTTCTTTCTCGGAATCACCTTTTTCGTCCATGTTAAGAAGTGCATTTAACTCATTTAGGCGGTCAAGTTTCTCCGCAAGCTCCTGTTCCTTCTCAAATGGCTTCTTCACTTCTTCCTTTGCACTCTCAAGCTGTTCCTTGACTGCGGAAAGCTGATCTTCCACCTTGGCAAGTTTTGTTTCCATACCGGACATGGCATTTGCAATTCTCGTCATATTGCCGACCGCATCTGCTCCGACATCTATGTGATGACTGATTGCTCCTTTGATATTCAGGTCAAATGTTTTCTGGAATGGTTCAAATGTCATAGCAAGTGAAAATCCCATATAGTCACCGACCTTAACCGGCGTAGATATGGAATGAACATTCCGACACATCTCGATCAGGGCGGTTCCTGCTTCCTTTCGGTCAGTAAACACACGCTTTCCTATCCGTATCTCAAAAGGCTCTTTCTCTTTACCATCTTCGGAAAATACCGCCACACTTCTTGCCGCAAGCTCTGCTTTTTCGGTTTGGAATGTCGCTATATCCGCCTTATATCCGGCTATCTTTTCAGAAAGAGCCGCTATCTGTCTTGGATAGGTCTGTGTGATGTTATCCTCCAGTCTGTATCTCTGGCTTGTATGGTTGGCTTTAAGCAGCTTTAACTTCGATACCTGGATATCTAAGTCCATCTTCTCTTTTATGTAGGGATTTCCCGTACAGAGAGCCTTGACCTCGGCATAGGTAAGTGCCGCTTCATCCACGTCCTCACAGCTTCTGACCGGTGACTTGCTCGTCATAATCTGCCCGATGAATTTCTGCTTATTTTCAATTACCTGCCACGAATAACTGTCGAATGTACCCTCCGTTACATAGCGGAATATCTTAACCGGCTTACCAAGCTCCTTATACATGTTGCCCTGTCTAATGATACGTCCTTCCTGCTGCTCAATGTCCGATGGTCTCCATGGCACATCCAGATGATGAAGTGCGATCAGTCTGTCCTGTACGTTTGTACCGGCTCCCATCTTTGCTGTTGAACCAAGCAAAAAGCGGACATCACCGCTTCTAACCTTGGCAAATAAGTCCGCTTTCTTTGTTTCCGTATTGGCATCATGTATAAAGGCAATCTCGTTTTCCGGTACACCCTTACTCATGAGTTTCTGTTTTATATCATCATAAACATTAAAGTTTCCGTCATTCTTCGGTGTGGAAAGATCACAGAAGATAAGCTGTGCCCCCTCCGTCTCCGTTTCTTCTTCGTATATGGCAAATGCTTTTTCCACACATACGCTAGTCTTGGAGTTTTCATCATCCGGCAGCATAGGATTTATTAGTCTCTGGTCAAGTGCCAGCTTTCTTCCATCATTCGTGATTTTCAGCATATTATCAACAGTTGAATCCACGCCTCCGTTTCGCACCATCTCTGCACGATCAGCAAGAGAAGCAACCACATCTTTCTGGAACTCTGATGGCTTTAATACAACATTCTCATATACCGCTTCCGGCACATCGAGCTTTAACATATCCGGTGTCTTGATATCCGCACTCTCCTTGAACAAACTGATAAGCTCCGGCAAATTGAAGAACTTTGCAAATCTCGTCTTGGCCCTGTATCCGGTTCCCTCCGGTGCAAGCTCGATTGCTGTCTGTGTCTCGCCAAATGACGATGCCCATGCGTCAAACTGTGTAAGTCCCATCCGCTCTAAAGTTCCGTACTGAAGATATCGCATATTCGTATAAAGCTCCGTCATGGAGTTCGATATCGGTGTACCTGTCGCAAATGTCACGCCTTTGCCTCCGGTTAATTCATCCATGTATCTGCACTTTGCAAACATATCTGACGACTTCTGCGCATCCGTCTGTGCAATACCGGCTACATTACGCATTTTTGTATAAAGAAATAAGTTTTTGTAATTATGGCTCTCATCTACGAATAACCGATCTACACCTAACTGCTCAAATGTCACAACACCGTCTTTCTTTGATGGATCCATCAGCTTTTCCAGTCTGACTGTCAGATTCTTCTTTGATTTCTCCATCTCCTTGATCGTGTAGCGTTCGCCACGCTCTGCCTTTGCCTGTGCTATAGCTTCCGTGATGGAAGCAATCTGTTCCTGAATAGTTGCCGCCTGACGTTCCTTTGACAGCGGAATCTTCTCAAACTGTGTATGACCGATGATGACTGCATCATAGTCACCCGTTGCGATTCTAGAACAGAACTTCTTTCTGTTTGCCGGCTCAAAGTCTTTCTTGCTTGCAACAAGGATATAGGCTCCCGGATATAACTGCAAGAAGTCGGAACCCCACTGCTCGGTCAGATGGTTCGGAACAACGAAAAGGCTCTTTCTGCATAGTCCAAGTCGCTTGCTCTCCATGGCTGCCGCCGCCATCTCCCATGTCTTTCCTGCACCTACGCAGTGCGCAAGAAGTGTGTTGTCTCCATATAACTGATGAGCTACTGCATTTTTCTGGTGCGGTCTGAGTGTGACTTCCGGCGACATTCCGGGGAATGTCAGGTGCGCCCCTTCATATTCTCTCGGTCTGATTGAATTAAACAACTTATTGTATGTCTCAACAAGATCTGCACGACGTTCCGGTGCGGCAAATATCCAGTCTTTGAACGCTTCCCTTATGGCTTCCTGCTTCTGGCTTGCAAGTGTCGTTTCTTTTTTATTTAACACACGCTTTTCCTTGCCCTCTTCAAGCACAGTATCATATACCCGGCTATCCTTTAAGTTTAAGGAATCTTCAAGAATCTTGTAGGCATTTGCCCGCATGGTTCCATAAGTGGAATTGGCAATCGGATTAGCTCTGTCTGCATTTTTACCCTTTACATTCCACACACCTGTCACAGCCGAATACTGCACACCTACGGTCGCTCCTCCAAGTCCGTAACTCCTTGTCAGATACTCCGGTGTCTTAAATGTTTCCCGCATGAACTGGTCTACATACTCAGGCTTTATCCATGTGGCACCAATACGGACTTCTATCTCTGAAGCTTCAAGGTCTTTCGGCATAACCGCTTCAAGTGCCTTTGCATTTACCTCATATTCCGGACTGTTCTCTGCCGCACTCTTTGCCACAGCAAGTTTTTCTCTTACATTACCCGACAGGTACTCATCTGCGGTCTGCCATTCCTCACTTAAAGGCTCTTTGAATATAACTCCCACAAGATCATCTGTTATCTCCGTGTCACTCTTTCCTGTAAGTTCCATCATATACGGGATGTCTACCTTTGCTTTTTCCGAAAGGGAAACTGCAAGTGCTTCGCTTGCTGTGTCAACACTTGTGACTACCTCCGCACGCTTGATGGTTCGCTTCGTGAACATATCTGCTTTTTCCTTGAAATTGCCATCAGAATCAAATTTCTCCAGGGAACACAGCAGGCTGTAGCTTGCATCCTGACTGAATACACTCTTGTTCGTTCTGGAATTGATACGACCGAATTTCTTCTCGAAATCATCATAGCAGTCATTCAGTTCCTTCATCTTTGCTTCAATGTCACCATCCCCGGCTTCCTCCATCTGCAAGTCTATAAGTGTTCTCGTCACATCTCTGATTGCAACAAGTCCCTTTATGCGCTCCGCTTTACTTTCCGGAAGCTCCACCGGCTTCATGACGGAATTTTCTCTGTAGTAAACCTCGTTATCGACAACTGTGTATGAGAAATTCTTTACATTCGGATCTGCCGGCAGCACTTTGTCCTCGTCTGCCACATCAAACTCATCAAGATCTCTTGTCACTGCACCTATCTCACCTTTGATATTTGCAAGTGCTTCATTAAGCTGCTCCTTAAATGGTCTGTCCGTGTCTGCAATACATGCGCTTTCCATGCCATGCGGACCGGATACCATCTCCATGTGTCCGACTATCTGTTCCGGATGTTCTGCAAAATAACTGTTCATACGGATACCTTTTTCATCTTCCGACGTATGTACCCAGTCCGGTATCTCCTTAACCATCCTGTCACGCTTCTGTAAAAAGATGATATCCGATGTAACTTCCGTGCCGGCGTTTGCCTTAAATGCTGTGTTTGGAAGTCTGACCGCACCTAAAAGCTCCGCACGTTCTGCCAGATACTTTCTGACATTCTCATTTAACTTATCCATGGTTCCCTTGGATGTTACAAAAGCAACCACACCGCCCGGACGGACTTTATCGAGTGTCTTTGCAAAGAAGTAATCATGGATCAGGAAGTTGTGTTTGTCATAATCTCTATCTGCCACCTTATACTGACCAAACGGAACATTGCCAACTGCCACATCAAAGAAATCTCCCGGAAACTTTGTCTCTTCAAATCCCTTTATCTGTATATCTGCCTTTGGATATAACTGCTTTGCAATCCGTCCGGTAAGGCTGTCAAGTTCCACCCCGTAAAGTCTGCTCTTTGCCATATCCTCCGGCAATCTTCCAAAGAAATTTCCGACACCCATTGCCGGCTCAAGTACATTTCCCTTTTCAAATCCCATACGGGATAATGTGTCATAGATTCCGTCTATGATGACAGGGCTTGTATAATGGGCATTAAGTGTGGATTCTCTTGCAGAAGCATATTCCTCCGGTGTAAGAAGATTCTTTAACTCCTGATACTCTGCACTCCATCCTGTCTTATTCTCATCAAAAGCGTCAGCAAGTCCGCCCCATCCGACATAGCCGGACAAAATCTTCTGTTCCTCCGGTGTGGCGGCACGCTTTTCCTCTTCAAGGGATTGTATTGTTTTTATCGCCTGCACATTACGTGCAAACTTCTCTTTTGCCGAACCGGTTCCAAGTACCTCATCCTCAATATGGAAATTCTCTTCCGGGAACTTCTGGACATTTTGTCCTAAATTATCCGGTTTGATATCATCCCATTCAACCGTATTAAGTGGTGCCTGCACAAGTTCCTCATTGTCACGGACTTTTTCCATATCTTCATCTGAAAGATACACCAGCTCATCAAAGGAAAGATATTGCAATTCCGTCTCATAAATATCATCCAGGGATTCGTACTGTTTCTTGTCGATCAGAAGGTCATCCACATACGTGCTTATAGAAAATTCCTTTAGGTTAAGTGTCACCTGTACCGAATGTTCTTCGTTCGTTTCTTCATCAAGAAAATCCGTATAGGCAAGTGATATGTTTGTAAGGTCATCAAAATCATCATCCACACTTCCATACTCATTTTCCAAAAACTCACTGACAATCTCTATCGCATCTTCCATCGTCTTTTCATACTTCTGGACATTTTGTCCTAAAGTGTCCTTTTCCGGCAGCACTTCATCCAGTTCTGCCTGTGCCTTGGCAAGCTGTATCTTCTCATACTCTTCCTGCTCCTTTGGAGTAAGGTACTTTCCCTCGGTAATAAGTTCTCCGATTCTCTTTTCAACCACTTTCCATGTAAGGACAACTTTGGCATAAGGATTCATAAGGCTTCCCTTTGTGATGGAAAGTCCTCTTGCATCGTGATCCTGATTGCTCCGGTCACTTCCGACGATGGCATGGGAACTTCCTCCCGTTCCATATTCGTGCTTTAAGAAATCGGCTGCTTCCTTGTGGTCGTGTCCTTCAAGGAAATACTGATGTATCCGAAACTTTCCACCGGCAAACCCGCTTCCTCTGGTAATTACGGAATCTATTTCATCCTGTGTGATAAAGCTCTCTTTCAATGTGTCCGTATCAAATCTCTGTGGAAGCTCCTTCCTCTTATCACAGTAACCGGATACTCTGTCGGACAGTTCAGAAGGCTTTGGATTCAGTCTCCACCTGAAACTTTTCTCTCCACGTTCCACTGCCGCTATCTCATTATCAACCGCCGCCTTTAACTTCTGCGCCTCTTCTGGATTATTAAGTCTCTCAAATAAAATCTCCGTTGATTTCTGATAATCAAGCCCGTCAAGACCGTCTACGACAGACATATCACCAACACTGTCACGGAAGAAAAAATACAGGTTATCAGCAACTCCACACCGCACGGTTTCATCTGCAAGAAAGGCTCTGTTTTCATCAAGGAATGTCCCCTGTTTCACCATACCGGCAATAACCTTCTCACAGTCAGACCAGCTTTTCTCCATGATGAAATCATCACTTGCACTTCGTCCATATCCAAGCTTCATACCATCCCGGTCAAACCATGCGGCTATCTCATGTCCGTCAATCTCAAAGCCTTTTCCGCATGTTCCATATTCTCCAGCAAGAAAGTCTGCCATATAAGCAGAGTCCCGATTTTCCCGGTACTTCTCGTAGATACGCTCCCTGCTGTTACTGTTTCCTCCACCTGTACGCAGGATATCCTCTATGTCACTTTCCTTTAACAAAAAAGCAGCCGGAGCGATACTTTTCATACCTGCCTCGGCTGCTGCTATGGTTCCCATCTGTTCATCCAGATAAGGGAAGATTGAAAGCTGCTTATATTCAACTTCTACTACAGACTGTAGACGATCTCCGACAGAACGATCTCGTCCGCTCTGTTCGTTATCGAGTTCATCAGACGAACCCACTCCATCTGATCTCTGCTCTTTAACTCCTCCGTCACTTCCTCGTTCTCCATCATCTGGTTTTTCAGTCTCTCGAACCTCTCCTCTGCCTGTTTCTGTATCATCAGACAATGTTCCGTCAGCGTTCCCGACAGAAGCTTCCCGGTGTAAATCCCCTCGTGATGTTCCTTCAGAAATGTCTCCCGAAGCATTCCGTACTTCGTCAGGCTCTCCTCCGGCTCCTCGTTCGCTTTGATGTTCGGAATGAGATAGTCCCCTTCGTTCCTGTATGTCAGTTCCATAATCCGTACCTCCTTCTTTTCTGTTCTGCGTGTCACTTTCACGCTTTAAAGTATTATAGTGTTCTTGACCATCATTTGCAAGTATATTTTTATCTTTTTCACTGCTTTCCCGTTCCACTCTGCGGGCATTTTCCCGGTCAATATCCTCTACTACCTGACATATCTCACGAAGTACCGGCTCGCACATACTGCTTGTCGCTTCTCCAAGGACACTTAAGCTATCAAGCGTAGAAAACTCACGTATATAAGAAAAATCCAGTTCATCCCTATAAGTATCCGTATCGAGACCGCACCTTGCCATAAGTGTATAGGCAATACTGGAAGTCATGGTCTCTTTCAGTCTAAGTGAAAGATTATATTCATCCAGTCCATAAAGCAGACTGTCATCCTGTACATTCACAAGATCCTGCAATACATCCGGAGTGTAGTCCTCTGCAATATGCTCCGCTATCTGAATCATCCGGCTCTCAATCGGACGTTTTTCATCCGTCTTACCATATATATCCTCAAGCCGCTTCATGACCGCTTCATGGTGCTGATCCTTCATCTCCCAAAGAGTAGGGAAAATACCGATACGCTTCGCCTTGTGGACATCCGATACGTCAAACACATACCGGAGCTTCTTTTTTCTTGTCTCGTCAAGCAGTGCGATACCTTTTGCTCCCTGATTAACCCAGCAGTGCATCCGGGTATTCCACACCTCAATGGAAGCTACCGCTGTCGCATCTGGTCGCTGTGCATGAATAAGAAGCTGATCCTTGAATCCGTACCGGTAAAGCCTTGCCGCAGTCTCCAGATAGTCTGTCCATGCATCTGCATTTTGCGTAATGCGTTCGGCTGTATTTTTTGCCATATCCGCAATATTATAATATTTGTCCGCCATCTGTACCTCCTACTTTTTCTTTGGAAATTCCATGTTGAAACTGTACTGAAAGCCGCTTCTCGTATTGCCCTTTGCGTCCGTGTAGGAATATGAAGTTGTACCGTTGGGCGTAAGGTATGCGTCATACACCTTGCCGGCTTTGTTCGTTATGCCTTTTACCAGAATCTTTTTCCCTTCGAGAAGATTTTTTACCTGGTTATCAGTCAGTGTCACACCAAACGCCTTTGCAAATCCCATGCCACACTTCCCGGTGCAGTAAGGACCGAATTTACCTTTTACGACACTCTTGCCACACTTTGGACATTTCCCAAACTCCTCCTGGTCTTTCCGGAACATCCCCTTATTTTCTTCGGTCACGCTGCTGTAAGAGGAAACAAGGTCGGATACCATATCCGTAATGCCGCACATAAAATCATCTGCGGATGTTTCACCTCTTGCGACTTTTACAAGTTCGTTTTCCCAGTCGGCTGTAAGCTGCGGAGACTTCACGACATCCGGCAGTATGGTGATCAGCTTGATTCCGTCATCTGTTGGTATCATCTGCTTTTTCTCACGCTTCACAAATCCGTCCTTGACCAGCTTTTCTATTACATCAGCTCTTGTTGCCGGTGTTCCAAGTCCTTTTCGTTCCACTTCATCGTCCATCTCGGAAGCACCCGCCTTTTCCATGGCAGAAAGCAGGCTGTCCTCCGTAAAATGCTTCGGCGGTGTAGTGAAATGCTCCGTCACCTTTGTCTCCGCAACATCCATGACTGCTCCTTCTGTAAGTTCCGGGAGCTTTGTTTCTTCCTTTTCCGGTTTTTCCTCTGCCGCCTTATATGTCTGTCTAAAGAACCCGTCAAAATCTTTCCATCCGTTTTCTATAACTTCCCTGCCTGACACCTTAAAGGTGATATCCTCGTAGCGAAGCTCCGCCTTTGTAGAATCGTAAATATAGGCACTGCCAGTAGCACACAAAAGTCTGTTTGCACAGAGTGTAAGGACACTCTTTTCATTTGCGCCAAGTTCCTCTATCGGTGCTTTTCGTATCTCCACAGTTGGGATAATGGCATGATGGTCTGTCACTTTCTTGCTGTTAAGAACTGCCTTTATATTGGGATTAACCATGACATTCATCTTTGAAAAAACCGTTTCCATGATGGCTACTATCACATTTCTGGCGGTCTCTTCCATATCATCGGAAAGATACTGACTGTCCGTTCTTGGATATGTAACCAGCTTCTTCTCATAAAGGTTCTGGGTTGCTTCAAGTGTCTGCTTGGCAGTAAGTCCAAACAGCCGGTTAGCATCTCTCTGGAGTGTTGTCAGATCATAGAGCTTTGGTGGAAAAACCTTTTTCTGCTCCTTGACAACCGATGATACGACCGCCTGTTTTCCTATACAGATATCCGCCATATGCTCCGCTTCGCCTTTTTCATCTATATGGTCTGTTACTGCCTCAAAACCATCACACAGAATATGTGTCTGGTAGTATGCCTGCTTCTTGAAATTCATAATCTGTGATTCTCTGTCTACAAGCATGGCAAGTGTCGGTGTCTGCACCCTTCCAACCTTTAGAAGTCTGTTATAAAGTGTCGTAAAAAGTCTCGTTCCATTGATACCCACAAGCCAGTCCGCCTTCTGTCTTGCAAGTGCCGACGCATACAGGCTGTCATACTCACATCCCGGTTTTAAGTTTGCGAACCCTTCACGCACTGCGCTTTCCTCCATGGATGAAATCCACAGTCTTTCAAATGGTTTCTTACAGCCTGCCTGATTGTAGACAAGTCGGAAGATAAGTTCTCCCTCACGTCCGGCATCCGTTGCACACACAAGAGAAGAAACCTCTTTATCCGACATGAGCTTCTTCAGCACACCATACTGCTTTGCAGTATCTTTCTTTACCACGTAGGAAAATGGTTCCGGAAGAACCGGAAGTGATTCATAATTCCATTTTTCATACTTTTCTCCGTAGCTTGCCGGCTCCGCAAGCTCAATCAAGTGTCCGACACACCATGACACGATATATCCGTTTCCACTTCTGTATCCGTCCAATCTTTTATCTGCTCCAAGCACATCTGCAATACTGTTTGCAACGCTTGGTTTTTCTGCTATTACAAGTTTCATCTGCTACCTCCATAAAAGGGCGGCAGTCACTTTCTGCCACCCCGTTCCATATTTACTCGTCCTCTTCGTCATAGTCGGCTTCTTCCTCTTCGGCTTCGTCCTTCTCGCCATACATACTGTCATCGCTCGCTTCCGGCTTGCCTTTTTTACCGCCTGCCATCTTCACACCGATTACAACCACTGCCACTACACCAAAAATTATGATATATAACCAGTTTCCAAGACCTTTACTCTCTTTCTTATCTGCGTCCGTATTGGTTGCATCCTCCGTTGTCTCTTCTGTCGTGGATTCATCCATATCCGGTGTCACTTCTTCCGTATTGATGTTGTTGCCCTGTGCCACAGAATTGTGAGGGAGTGTCTGTTCATCGCTGTCAACAAAGTTCAGAAGGTTGTCATTCGATACCGAAGTCAGGAAGTACACCGTACCATTTCCATGTGTGGTATCTACCCCATCATCATCCGAATATGCCGCTGACATATCTATTACAAGGAAATACTGCTGTCCATCCTTTGTAACGATGGTATAAAACTGTTTCTTATTAACTTCCTTCATAATGTCTTTCCCGGATTCATCCGTTACGGATGTAACCGAACCGGTGGAAGGGTTTGTAACTGTTGCGCTTCCGTTATCCGGTAAGGAATCCGCAGGGTTCTCGGTGCTTTCCTCACTGTCCTCCTCTGTGGTATTTTCCTTGTAATAAGGATTTGCAACTGTATAGACAGTGCTTGAATTGCCTGCATTATCTATGGAATAGATATAGAAATACTGATAGGAAGCGTCGAATTTCTGTAGTCTTACAGTAACAACTCCATTTTCATCCGGCGTGAAGCTGTACTCATTGACGTACACCTTTTTCACGCCGCTTTCCGTATCATAGGTCATGATATTAAGCAACCCTTCACTGACTGCCGCATTTAACGTCGGGGCAACTGTATCAAAGCACTTGATAAATCTGTTCTTCTCATACTCATTGCCATTCATATCCGTGACCTTGACATAGACAGTGCAGTTTTCCGTAATCTCAAGTGCCATATCGTCTGTGATATCCACCCAGCTTCCGTTGGAGCCAATCTTTGCCTGCACGGTATCAACCTTGAACTTGCTGTCACCAAAGATTTTCGTGACTTTCACATCTACCATGGCTTTGTCGTTGTACCAACCCGGTTTATCGAGTGCTATCGAGATACGCACCTTGTATTTATTATCCTTCGATGTCACATCCTCTGTTGTCGCTTCGGAAGCATTGGTGTCCTTCTTCGATGGAGTCTCCTTTGGTGCTTCCGTTGTTGCATTTTCATTTGTGGTTTTCTGCTCCGTCGTCACTTCTGTTGTCTCCGTGCTTTCCTCCGTCTTTGCATAGACAGAAATTCCACTGCCCATAAGCAGTGTGCCGGCAATCATCAAGGAAAGTGCCGCCTTCTTGATTTTCTTGTTCATTTTCTTTCATCTCCTGTTCTTAACTACAAATGGCAGAGGTTAATTCTCCTCTGCCACATCATCAATATGCTGCTTATACACTGTGATAAGCGTATCGACCGCACCATCTTCCTCAAGCCCCACTTCTGCAAGTCTGGTCTTAAAGAGGAAATATTCCGTCCGGTCGATCTTGTCATTAAGTTCCTGAAGCTTCTCCTTTTCTTTTGCGAGCCTGCTTCTTAATTTTTCAAACTCTGCCGAAAGTTTATCGACCTTTTCCTGCTGTCTGTCCCTCTCGGTTTTTTCCTTCAAAATCTTATCTTCGTATCGTTCCAATTCTCACTGCTCCTTTTAATATTTCGGTCTGATAAATGATGTGATTGGAAATCCACCTGTCGTATATCTGGTCTTTAGTGCCACACATCCACCATTACTCTGCGAACCCGCTCCATCACCGGATGTGTTACCGCCGATCGTGGTAAATGTTCCATCTCCATTATTGGATACAACAACCTCAATATGCTCATTGTCGCCAAACAGTACGATATCGCCATACTTTGCTTCCGAACTGTTTATGAATAATCCGTTATTCTGTGCCCAGCTATATACAAGTCCGCACCTTGCCACTTTCTCTCCATCGTAAAATGCAGCTCCGTTACCACTTTTATTAAAAAGCCACCAGACAAATACGCAGCACCATGAATAAGCATCTCCACTTACCTCCTGTCCGTAGTAATCCGTATTGAATACTACATTGTTTGAACCCGGAGGATTCTCAGTTATTCCAATCTGATTCTGTGCAGTCTGCATGACACCTGTCGGTCCTTTTGCCTGGACAACCGCACCGCCTCCGACCGAGCCACCGCTTTGATATTTGGCAAGCCATTCTTCTCCGTATTCCTTATGACCATAACTTGACCAGCCGCTTTGCTGTGCCATAGCATTTGAATATTCCGTAGAAAGTGCCAGTGTCCACTTTTTAGCGTTCTTTCTCTTCATAAAGCCAAGAAAGCCTCCGCCATAGTTATATGCCTGGGCTACTATCTGAAGATTGTCATAATCATCCGCTCCATCCACGCCCCATGTTTTCATGTGCGCATAGAAAACCCGAATACCTATATCTATGGATTTCTGTTCTGTCGTCCAGTCAGATGGCATGGCAGCATCATCCCACAAACCACTTTCCTTACACTGCATGAGATCGCCGCCGCTGCTTGACGATATACCGCCGGATTCCTGCTGTATGGTCGCAAGAATGGCATTCACATAGTCGTTTAAGTCAATCCCACTTGAAGCATCGTTATTCGCCTTACAGCGTTCCGTAACCCATGTACGCCATGATTCAACTTCTGCCGGGAATCCTGTTCCTACCACCTGGGGTGACGAGAAATCCGAATCGCCGCCAAACGACAGTAAAAGCATGGGAGCCGCAACGCCAAGAAATGACATCATAAGTGCTAGCACAAGCATAAATACAATCACAATCTTTCCAACCGGAGATGAAAAGAGTGCCTTCACCGCTTCCCAGAGCTTCCCGGCTCCCTGTTTCACCTTATCCATCGGATTAAAGCCTGTAGTAAATGTGACTGCCGCACTCTTTGCTTTCTTCGCATTCTGATACTCTTTTATGGCATTCTTCATGTACTTTCGCTTCACCGCTTTTTTCTGCAAATGTCTGTCATACAGGTTGCTGTTTTTCCACAGGTCACTTTCGCTCTTCCGAGTGCAGTCCGGTATTCCATCTTAATGCTGTTTCTTGCTATCTTATCTTCCTGCTTTAAGAGCTTTGCGATTTCCTTCTCGTTCTTCTGCATCCGCCAGTATTTCGCTGTTTTCGATATCGTATATACAGTTGATACCGCATCCGCAGTCTTTGACGCTGTGTCCGTCCATGCGTTCTGTATGCCCAGTCCTTTTTCATCATTTGCCATATTGTCCGCCATGTGAAGTGTCCGTTTCCCAAATGACGCTGCACTTGAAATACCGGCATACTTTGAACTTTCGTGCATTTTACTCTCTGCACCGACTTCCACCTGAAGGTCTGTTTTTAAGCCGCCCTTTACGGTCGCCTTAATCTCATACTGCTGTCTTATTTTCTTCTGGAGTTTCTTCCGGTTATCCCGCAGTTTAATGTCATTTACTGCCTGTTTATCCCGCACACGCCGCCTTCTCGAAGCTGTCATCAGCTTAGATTTGCCATTCGATGTGTGAAGCGTTGCTCCGGCAGATTCCGTTACAGTATCCTCATGAAGAAGAATCCTGTTTGCCGCCTGTTTATTTGTTTCTGGAGCTTTCTGTCTTTTATTTACCAGCTTATCGCCGACTGCCTTTCCCGTTTCAAGTGCCACCCGTGTCGTCTTATTGGTAAGCTTCTGCGCACTCTCCGTGTTCTCATTCGACAGCTTTCCATTACTGTCTCCCACGTTCTTTAAGGTGTCTCCTGCCACATCCGCCATTTTACCTTTCAAATCAAATTCCATGCGGCTGCCTCCTTAACTCTACCCTGCCTGCTCTGTGGCAGCTTCGGTCTCTGTCTTGGTCTCCGCCGGCTTTGTCGTAAGAAGTGTGTACATAAGCGTATCCTTCGGGAATCTGTCAACAAATGGCTGAACAATGTCACCAAAGAATATAAGTCCTTCGCCCTGTCCCACGTTCGTTACATATTTGATCTGGTGCTGTGATATATCAAGCTTCTGTGCAAGAATATCCCTGTCGTCTGCACCCTGGTTGAGCATATACACGAAATCCGAGTTATCAAATATGTTCTCGATCTCCTTTGAAGCCAAGAAATCTTTGACATTCTGTGTGATTCCGGTCGGTATGCCGCCCCATTTTCTAAATCTCTTCCATATCTCCATTGAATAAGCTGCTGTCAGCTCGTCCTTTAAAAGCAAATGAAATTCGTCTATGTAAAATCTCGTGAACTTATGCATTTCACGGTTTACCGTTACCCTGTTCCAAACCGCATCCTGCACGACAAGCATACCGAGTTTTTTCAGTGTCTTGCCAAGTGACTTGATGTCAAAGCAGATAATACGATTGCTCATATCCACATTTGTACGATGGTTAAACAGGTTGTTACTTCCCTCAACATACAGATACATACACTGTGCTATGTGCTGGGAAACCATATCCTCTTTGTGTGATAAAAGCTCATTATAAAGATCCTGAAGTATCGGCATATTCTCCGGCACCGGATTTTCAAAATACTTCGTATAAATCCTTGATACCGCAAAGTCGATTGCCGATTTTTCTTCCGGTTTCAAACCGCTCTTACCTCCAACCACAAGCTCCATAAATGACAGGATAAAATCTGCTTTCAGCGATACCGGATCGTCATCATCCGAATAGTTAAGGTTAATATCAAGTGGATTGATATACTGTTTCGATGACTGCCCGATTTTTATAACCTGTCCGCCCAGGTAATTCACAAGCGGGTAATACTCTGCCTCCGGATCGCAGATTAAAATATCATCCGTTGTCACAAGAAATGTGTTAAGTATCTCTCTCTTGGTCGCAAATGACTTACCGGAACCTGGTGTACCGAGTATCAGTCCGTTTGGATTTTTCAGCATTTTTCTGTCTGCCATGATCATTCCGTTTGACAGGGAGTTAAGTCCCATATAAAGGCTTTCCTTGGATTCCATGAAAAGCTCCTGTGTCGTAAACGGAACAAACACTGCGGTTGATGATGTCGTCAGATACCGGCTCTGCTTTATGAAGTTTTTCCCAAGTGGAAGTGATGATACAAAACCCTGCTCCTGCTGATGATCCAGCTTACGAAGTACGCAGTTTGCTGACTGAATGTTGTTTGACAATGTGAACCGGAAGTCTTTCATCTTCTGAAGGTTCTCATTAAATGATGTAATAAGGAAAGTCACTTTGAAAAGTCTTTCATTTCTCGACTGCATTTCCTTCAGCAGTCCGTGTGCTTCCTCTGAATAGGTCTCAATATCCGGCGGTATGATATCCATGTCATAACCGCTTCGGATGGCTTTCTTCTGTTCCTCAATCTTCATCTTATTGATATCCGAAAGTTTACCTTTGATGTACTTCATGGCTTCTGTCTGATTGAGTGTATCTATGTGCATGGTGACGTTTAGTGCATCCTCCATGTTGAGAATATCTGCAAGCATTTCATCCGAGATTTCCGGTGCAGAGATGATCAGATAATTGGTCGTTGCAAACATATCTCCGATCTTGTAATAATCCTTTGCCCGAAAATCAAATGATGTCGGTGTGATGAAGTTCTTTGGTGTCAGTCCGCTTTCCGCCACATCCTTAAATGACTTCATTGCAAATTTCTCAAGTGAATCCTGATTTAAGTAATCATGCATGATACGGAGCCGCTCCAGTCCGTTTACCGGTACGCACTTACACCCAAGCAGCTTAAACTTATTGATTACATCTGATTCAATCTTTGCAAGTCTCGATACCGCCTGTTTTCTGTCACGGGCTTCTATACCGAATATCAGATACTTGGATTTCACAATTCCATTGTTACCCTTTTCAAGCTGGTTTCTAAGATAGGTCGCATATTCCCGTCTTACAACATTGAATTCATCATCCTGCTCCGGGATTGTGATAACTTTCTTATATTCCTCCATATCCACCCGCTGATTGATAAAGCAGAACTGGAAGTGTATTGTTTCATCAAAGTAATTTAAGAACTGACAATACTCTCCAAAGATGTGCTGCTTTTCATCATTCTGTGCAAGCTGGTAGTTGATATCATAAAACTGCACCATCCTGGAATAAAAGTTATTTCCAATCCTGCACAGTCCGTCCGGATAGATCTGATCAAACGGAATCGTATCAATCGTTGTTTCCGGCACCCGACGTTTATCAAACTTCTCCACAATGATACGTGCCAGATTACTAAGCGGATTCGTTTTATCTCCGCCATGATAGGCGGTCTGATAGGTTGGAGTTCTTCCCGTACCATTTCCAGGCTTACTTCTTTTGTCTGCCATGTGGTCGTTTCCCTCCCCTCTTGCCGACACGCTGCTGTGCCTTCATCTGTATTTCCTGTTTTCTCTTTTCATCGTAATACTCATAGATATTTTCAGACCGTTCCACCCGTATCTGCGGGTAGGCAAGCGTATGTCTGATAAAGTTGAGCATATAGATTTCAAGTGGCAGTCCATCCTTTTCCACAATACCGAACAGGAAAAATGGTGCCATAAGTGCAATCAGAACATAGAACGCTGCTGTCGTTCCAATCGCTCCTCTTGCAATAAAATATCCGGGGAACCCTACTAAGATACCAAGACCGAAGCAGACACACTGACGTTTTGTAAAATTGCCAATGAACTTCGTCTTGATGTTCGTAAGGTCCTTCGGAACATCTACATAAGCCATAATTGCCTCCTTTTTTACTTCTGGACAATTTGTCCTAAAGTGTCCATGCTATGAAATTGCAAAGATCTGTTTTGTGATTCCTTCGCATTTGAACATCGTATATACAAGCAGGATGGAGATACCTACGGTACTCCAGCACGCTTTCGTCAACAGTTTTATCGCTGTTACTCCGTTTGCCGGATCAAGTGCAATCGTATTCGGATCAAAAACATTCGCTACTAAGACACCATAGATTGCCACACATATCATCATCAGCACCGCCTGCATTGCAAGGGCAAATACATTCTTCATGTATCCGATACCGATATTTGACATATGGTGATTGGTGACTGTCGCCATGGGCAGAGGTGCCACCGCACAGTGCAGATATATGGATATCATCCTTGAATAGAGAACTATCGTAATGAGGATTCCCATAACCTTGATTATGATGTCGATGAACCATGTTGATACTGTCAGACTGATAAGACCGGATACATCACCGCTTTCTGCATCTTCATCCTGATCTCCGTAATTATCCGAAAGATACTTTAGAAGCACGCTGTCCTGTGTGTTATCCGTTACCTGTTGGTTCAGAACTGTCGTGGTTTTACTGACCATGGAAGCTCCAATGCCGAAGAAGCAGTTACAGATTGTCAAAGAATTACTGATAAACCAGGCTGCCACAACGGACTTGATAAGCCATTTCATAAGCACTGATACAAAGTCCACATCCGCCAGGTTATTAGGCTGTACCAGCATGGATATCAGCTCCCACAATATGACAAATGTAAACACGGTTCCCGCAACGGGAAGTGCCACCTGTTCTGCTATTTTTACAATAAGAGACCATATCGTACCGCCCTGCCACGCATCCGGCGCAGTTGACAGCTCTGTTGATATAGTCCCAACTTTTTCATTCAAGTCTGAAAGCATGTTACTCAGGTTCGAGTAAGCAAGCTCATAAAAAATGTCTCTGAATCCATTCATAAGTTTCTGAACCGTACTGTCGAACAGTCCAAGAAACACGGGTACAAGCTGAAACATTTTTATCTCCTTTATAAAACTACAGCCACCTGTTCATCTGACAGATGGCTGCATAAGTGTGTGATGTATTTTTTACCATTCGGGAAGGTGCATATTTCCTAGCTAAGTGTTGCCGGGATAAGGTCCTTAAGCTTTGGTACAAGAAGCGCACCGATCAGCATAACACCGGCACCCGCCATAAACTGCTTCATTCCCTGTGACTTTGCTTATGTGTGATAAAGAAGTAATAGAAGTGTAAAAAATTTTGCCGTTCCTATCCGGCACTTGGCCATTGTGTCGGATAGGTCGGGCGTTAGGCTTCGGGCAAGTCAATCTTGCCGACAAAGCTGTAATAAATCTCAATGTCCTGCCTGCGGGTGCCGTTCTCGTCATAGCTACACTCATGCACGACGATTTTCTCAATCATTTCCCGCAAGAGGGTGGGGGTAAGTTCCTCAAAGGCAAGGTGCTTTCGGACGATACCCATAAACTTTTCCGCGTTGACGGTGGCGGCCTGCGACTTGTCCAGTTCGGCCTGCAAAGCGGCGGCGCGGTCTTTCAGTTCCCGCTGTTCCTGCTCATAGTCTGCCGACAGTTCCATGAAACGCTCGTCGCTGATTTTGCCGTTCACATTGTCCTCATACAGCCGCTTGATAATGCGGCTCACTTCGGCAATGCGCTCCTGCGCCTGTTCAAGCTGCTTGGTGGCTGCGGCGGTCTTTCTCTTGCCGCCGATCTCGTTCTGCTGGATAAGCAGCTTCACAAAGCGGCTCTCGTGCTTGGCGGCGTATTCGGTCACTTGCCGGAGATTGGAGAGGACACCGGCGGTCAACAGGTCGGTGCGGATAAAGTGCGCCGTACAGTCGCGGGTGCGCTTCTTGTAGCTGCCGCAGATGTAACAGTCCTGCTTGCGGTTCTTGTTCTGATACCGCTGCTGGTACATCACATGGCCGCAGTCGGCGCAGAACAGCATACCGGAGAACAGCCCCACTTCATCATAGCGGTTCGGGCGTTTGCGCTGCTTGCGTAACTCCTGCACGCGCTCCCATGTTTCCCGGTCTATGATAGGCTCATGGTGGTTCTCAAAAATGGCCTGCTTCTCTACGGGGTTCTCTACACTGTGCTTGACCTTGTAAGAGGGCTTCTCCGTCTTGAAGTTTACCAGACAGCCGGTGTACTCCCGGTTTTCGAGGATATGAACGACGGTGTTCGTCGCCCATTTGCACTCATAGCCGGGGTGGTAGCGGCGGGTGCTGCCCGTCCTGCGGTATTCCAGCGTTCCCGGCGTAGGGATTTGCTGCTCCGTAAGCATACGGGCAATCTTGGTCGGGCCATTCCCGGCAAGGCAAAGCTGGTATATCTGCTGGACAACCGGCGCGGTTTCCTCGTCAACGAGATAGTTCTCGTCCTCGTCCATGAGATAGCCATAGACCGGCTTGCTGGTAACGGGCTTGCCGCTCATGCCTTTTGCTCGTTTTACTGCTTTGATTTTCTTGCTCGTATCTCTCACCAGCCATTCGTTGAACAGATTTCGCAGAGGGGTAAAATCGTTGTCCATGCCGCCGTTTGCGCTGTCCACATTGTCGTTGACAGCGATAAAACGCACTCCCTTTTGAGGGAACAGCATTTCCGTGTAAAACCCTACCTGCAAGTAGTTTCGCCCTAACCGGCTCATGTCCTTGACGATGACCGTACCCACTTTCCCGGCTTCAATGTCTGCAAGCATGGCTTGAAAACCGGGGCGCTGGAAGTTCGCGCCGGAAAAGCCGTCGTCGGTGTACCAGCGCAGGTTGGTAAAGCCATTCTGTTTTGCAAAGGCTTCGAGTATCCTTTTTTGGTTCGATATGGAATTACTCTCACCTTGCAATTCGTCCTCATGGGACAATCTCGGATAAAGGGCGGTAATGAGGTTTTGGGTGGCTTGTCTTAACATAAAATCCTCCGTTTCCGACAGCCAGCCCCACTATTCCGTAGCTTTATTGTACCACGGAATAGCGGGGGCTGTATAGCGGCAAAAGTGTAAAATCTGCTTCTTTATGGTTTGTCAAATTGCCGGTTTTTGTGTAGCAGCGGCTTCCGCTTCCAGTACCCGCGCCATTTTGTCGGCGGCGGTGGTGGTAGTGTCTTTCTTGAAATAGCCGGACACGACAAGGACGGAATTGCCCATGCGGATTTCCGTCACGCAGTCGGGGCGGCGGGCGGTGCGGGTGTCGTGCTGCTTGTTATCTGCCATAGGCAATACTCCTTTCAGTCGGTAATCAGTTTCTTCATGCTCTCCATTTTCCGCTGCGCGGCTTCCTGCCGGAAGTTGTCGCCGGTAAAGCGTACCGGGACGCACATGGAAAGCAGGCGGTCATAAATCCGGGAATGGGCGGTGTCCTCCGGGTTCCGCAGGTCGTCCAGCGTGAGGTTGGTCGTGACGATCAGCGGCTTGCCGCTGCGGTAACGGCTGTCAATCACATTGAAAACCTGTTCCAGCCCGTACTCGGTGCCGCGCTCCATGCCGAAGTCGTCAATGATAAGCAGCGGATAGCGGCAAAGGCGGGAAATGTACTCGTTGCGGTTCTCAAAGCTGGCGGCAAGGTCGTTGAGGATAAGGGCAAAATTCGTCATGTGGACGGGGATTTCTTTCTCCATAAGGGCGTTTGCGATACAGCCCGCAAGGTAGCTTTTCCCGGTTCCCACGCCGCCCCAGAACAGGCAGCCGATATTGTCGGCTCGCATATCCTCCCAGTGTTCCACATACCGGCGGGCAATCCCGGCCTGCGGGTTCCTGCCGTTGTCGTTCTCAAAAGTCCAGTCCCGCATGGTGGGGTCGGTAAAGCCCCGGCGTTTCAGTTCCTCCACGGTGTCAAGGTGCCTGCGCCGCTTCTCGGCGGCCTCCCGTTCCTCGCGGGCGGCTCTCTGGCAGTCGCACTCTGCCAGGTGACGGTCACGGCCAAAGATAGCGGCTTTATCCGGCGCAAAATAGGCTTCTTTCGGCTTACGGCACTTGCCGCAGTACAGTAAACCGTCCTCGCCGGTGTAGTCCTCCGGCTCCGGGGTGGCAGTCGTCATATTCTCCAAAACAGCGTTGATTTCGTTCTTCATAAACTCTCGCCCTCCTTGCATGAGTAGTCTGGTATGCCCTTTTTCGGGGCTTTCTTGGCTGCGTCCTCCTGCGCCCACTTGTAGATTGTGGCGGCATGGCTGCGGTATCGCTTGCCGCTGGACGCGATATGGCAGGATAGCCGGTCAATGTAGTAGTTCCATTTGTCGGGCAGGTCTGCTTTCAGCCCGTCCAGTTCTGATTTCGAAAGAAAGACATTTTCATACCGGCCATAGGCAGCGCGGGCGGGCTGTCCCGTATCTAACTCTCGCTCTCTCTCTTTTTCTATCTCTATCTCTTTCTCTATCTCTATCTCTGGTGGACAAATGTCCGCTTGATATGGTGGACAAATGTCCGCCCCGGCCTTTGGCAAGGCTTTCTGCTCCTGCAAAGCCAGCCTTGCCCGCCGTTTTCGCTCCCCCTCGGTAGAGGATTGGCCGATAAGCAGTTCGATGTTGCTCATATACAGCGCGCCGTTCTGTAACGGCTCCACAAGCCCCAGCTTCATAAAAATCTGCAAGGCTCGCTCTACGGTGCCGACTTGCTGGCGGGTAATGGTGGCAATCATCTGCGCGGTGTAGGGGATATTTTCATCAAGCTGCAACTTCCCGCCGTTTTTCAGCGATTTCAGGTACAGTTTCAAGAGAATGTTGGAATAGAGGATACCGTCCTGCATACTTTCCAGCAGCACAATGGCGTCCTCGTCAAAGTAATTCTCTTTCAGCTTGAGGTAGTAGTATTTTCGGTTGTCTGACATGGTTCCTCCTTTGGGTGGATTTGGGGTGTTTGTACGCATTTAGAACGCCGTTTCCGGGGGAAAAGGATAAATGTATCGCGTACCCTTTGACACCCACGAAAAAAGCCTTGATTTATGCGGGTTTGAAAGGCTCTAAAGCGTGACATCTCTGCCTTTGTTTCCGCTTTCTCTCGGCGGCGCGGATTTTCTTCATGCGCCCGGCGCAGTCGGGGCAGTATTTTGCCCGGTTGGATTTGGGGACGAACACTCTGCCGCAGACCGCACAGCGTTTCAAGTCTTTATCCTGGAAAATCTCCGCTTCCAGCGTCCCGTCCAGCGGCAAAACCGCCCAGCGGAACCACTTACAG
>ERZ791724.338-NODE-338-length-40783-cov-26.836869_pt1 | contig 40783 bp, 33 predicted proteins | sample MGYA00510044_ERZ791724 | MGnify/ENA primary metagenome ERZ791724 (study PRJEB30046, sample SAMN00715140) | human gut metagenome | study: EMG produced TPA metagenomics assembly of the A metagenome-wide association study of gut microbiota in type 2... | reverse complement strand
TATATGCGAATCCTCCGAGCCGTCTATAACCGAGCGGTAGAGCAAGAACTGATAGTGCAGCAATATCCATTCCGCCGAGTCTATACAGGTATCGACAAGACACGCAAACGAGCCATCCCTTTCGAGACAGTCAAGCTAATCAAGCAACTCGACCTCCAGCAATCCCCATCCAGCGACATTGCAAAGGATGCCTTCATGATGAGCTTCTATCTCCGAGGTATCTCTTTCATCGACTTGGCACATCTCAAAAAGTCCGACCTCCAAGACGGTTATCTCCATTACAACCGCAGCAAGACGCACCAACGAATCACCGTCAAATGGGAACCACAGATGCAAGCGTTGGTAGATAAATATAAGCATCTCACCGATAATTCACCTTATCTCTTCCCTTTTCTTCATGACAATTCCGATGAAGAAAACCCCGACTACCAACTCTATCACAATGCCGAGTCACGCATCACCTACCACCTCAAAAAACTCAAACCGCAGTTAGGTATCCAAGGAAACCTTACCCTCTATGTTGCCCGCCATTCTTGGGCAACAGCAGCAAGAGACCATCACCAACCCATTTCTGTCATCAGCGAGGCATTGGGACATGATTCCGAGACTACCACACAAATCTATCTCCGCTCCATCCAGACCTCAGAAGTGGACAAACTCAACGCAGAGCTGCTTTCTGAACTAATTTGAACCAACTCAAAAAATGAAGAAATGATGGGAATATGAGAAAAATGATGCGGAATGCCTGTTTTCTGTGTCTCTTCATAAGAGATACAGAAACATGGCTAATCGTCTGAATACTAAAGATTTATCAGAATGCGTCAAGAAGAATTACTAAATATTTGCCGAAAAATGTTTCATGCTTTAAACTTTTTAATACTCAAATTCCCTTATTCTCAATATTTTTTCGTATTTTTGCAACGTTTTCTGTATCTCTTATGAAGAGACACAGAGTAACAACATCGAAAACGAACCAATATTCAGTTAAGAGATGGACGTGACAAAAATAGAGAATCAGGTTTCGGCCCCTCAGATGGGGGACGACGGCGAAGCCGTGCTTAAAAATCCCCAAAATGAGGCATTTGGACATGAAAATGAGCCAAAAATGCCCGATGATGCAGGTTGGTATGTCGCTGTCGTAAGGTGCAACTGTGAGAACACCATAGGCAAAACTCTTGAACTTTACTTCCAAAGACATAAGATTTGGTTTGAATATTGGGTTCCTATGCAAAGAATGGTGGTCATAGACAAGCGAAGCAACAAACGAAGGATAAAGGAGAAGGTGCTCCTTACCACCTTTATCTTCTGTCATGTCAGTCCCGACCATCTCGACACCATCCGTTTTCGTCCCGATGTCTATAAGATGCTCACAATGCCAGGCTATCGTGAAATTTACCGCATCAGCGATAAAGAGCTGAACGATTATCGTAGCCTTGTGGAAAATCCAGACCTTCCTGTCACTCCTTGCTCAGGTCCTTTACGTAAGGGACAGAAAGTAAGAATTACCGAAGGCAAAATGGCAGGATTGGAAGCATACGTGCAACGTCTATCTGGTAAGAAAGCCACCATCGGCAATGAAATCAAGTATATCAGCGGTGCAACCATTGAGATAGACAGAGGCTTCTTGGAGACGGTGGAGTGATAGGGCTAAATTGAAATAAATCTAAGGGTATTCATTTTGTTTTTTTTAGCAATGAGAGAGTCTGAGCAGATAGAATTAGTCTTGAACGTAGAAAATAGCAGGGTGTCAATTGCAGAATTGGTACCTATTCTGCAAGGCTTTCAAGGAATGACTATTTCTATGAATGATACCTTGAACAAGGTGTATTCTTGTGGTTTTGATAATGTTTCTATAGAGGTACTTGGCTTGGAACAAGGCAGTTTTAAGATACCTTTTAATGTAGAGAAGTTTTCAGAACGCTTTATTTATCCTACACTGTCGAGTTTTGTTGGAGGTTTATTGCTTTGGTATTTTACTACTGATCATCCCTCGCTGAATGTTTCATTGCCAAATTCTGATGTTGAAATTTCCCGTGATGACATATACAAAAACAAACAGACACGTGATTCCGTAAATAAAATAGCTACAACAGTCATTAATTCCAGTAGTATTCAAAGCCTTGCTCTGAAATATAAAGATGAAGAGGACAGGACTGTTTCTGTTACAATCAATAAAGAGCTGTTGGCTGAGACTATTTCAGATGTAGAAGATGACGTTACGATTCGTAATGTGCCTAACGTCAGATTGCAAATTGTTTCACCAACATTGGAAGCTAAGTCTGTACAATGGAAAGTTCGTTATGAAGGTAAGGTCAGAGCAATGAAAATGAATGACCTTGGTTTCTTGCAACTTATAGAACATCGAGATATTGCCTTTAGTAAAGGTGATTTTATAACTTGCGATATTCAGATAATTGAAACGGAAGAAGTTGATGGAACAGTAAAGGTTAAGTATGTAATTACACGAGTTCGCAAATTTCCTCATTATCATCGAGTAAATGAGGCAGAAGAGCAAAATATCAATTTTGAGTAAATTACGATGTATAACTAAAATATGTCAGAATTATTTGTAAAAATTGCCATCATTGCTTCAACGGCTGGTTTTGCCGCTATGCTTTCCCTTTTGCCAAAAGGATTCAGTGGAACAATACCATTTCTGCAACAGTTTTTTCCTTCCAAGAATGCCAAATGGTATTTTAGAGTGAATTTCTTTCTGATAATTATAATAGGTACATTTTTCGGATACTTGCTTTCAAAGCCACAAACAACGGAAGCTTGTATTTTCGTGGGACTAACTTGGACGACATCAATTCAAGCGATACTTCATACAACATCCAAAGACGAAAAACAAGACAAAGATGACAAGTAATATTTTGTTTATTATTATAATATTATCTTTAGCAGTCTTTTTTATATTGGTTGTGTTTAAGACTCACGTATTCCATAATTTGAAAAGATGGACAGTCTTGGCTTTCGCTCTTTTTGTTGGGGGTATTATGACTCTGAGGTATATTGCCGATAATGAAATTCACAAAGGTGAAAGGGAAATTTCTGTTCTTTGTGATTTGTTACATTCAGAAATTGATAGTATAGAGTCAATAAGTGCAATTGATAAAAAGCTAGAATATTTAAGTCAGTCTGATAGAGTGTTAAAGCAAATTGACAGTATTGCTTTATCTATAAATGAGCAAAAAGTATTTGCTAATATTGATTTAGATAGTAGATTACATAAAATACGTAACATTATAAACCATTCAAAATTTTTGGTGGAATCGTTGAATGATACTATAACGATCAAGAATTTGAATATATATGCACAGTATGAAGTTACGAATGAAGAAATGTGTATTCAAAAGTTATCTTTGTCTAATGAGAGCAACTTATCATTTATCTTGAAAATATATGATCCTAATTTAAGAAAAAGAGCAAAAGCTATATACATAGTAGATACAAAAGAACAAAACAAAGTATACCTATATAAGGACAAACAGAATCATTTTGTTCTGCCTGTTACTTCACAGAAAGATAGCTATTTTTATAAAATAGGAATTTTAGCATATAATGATGCCAATAAAAAATATACGTATTACTATATTAAAATAAAAGAGAAATGACTTTACAAGAAAATATAGAGAAATTTGCGGATTCCGTTAAAGCTGGAAATTTGCAGCGTAGATATTGGATGGTACGAACCAATTCTGGTACGTATTTTGATTTGTTCGTAGAAAAAGGGTATGTTGCACTTAACAGAAACGACATACCATATAAAGCTGTGTATGATGCTAATCAAGTATACGACAAGCCTGATTTAGTTGTAAAGAAAGTAAAGCAAACTATCAAGGAGTCTGCTAATTTCAACAATAGTTTGTATGCTGATGAGCGTGCATTGTCAGTGGCAGTTTCACAAGTATATAAGTTTGTTTACGATATACACAAAGGTGATGTTGTTATAATACCAGCAGAGAATTCAAACAAAATATGTATAGGTCTTTTTGAAGAAGACTTTATTGCAGATAATAAGCAAACTACAGAAAAGTTTGTTTATACAAGAAAGGTGAAATGGATTAAGCAACTTGAAAAAAGATATTTCGATCCTTTCTTTTACAAGTTGTTCACCTCCCATCAAGCAATTTGCGATGTTGGTGACTATAAAGAATACATAGAAAGATGTATCTGTAGCCAGTTCGTTATTAATGATGAGTCACACTATGTGATAGCTTTAACATCCGAGACAATCAAAGCTCGTCACCTCTTTAAGTTTGGTGATTTGATGTTACAATTGTTTGAGGAGTATATACAGTCTGAAAGTCTAGAATACGATGTAAACGGAATCGATGCTTCTATAAATCTAAATAGTCCTGGACGAATTGATTTTAAGTCGAACGTCAAAATGGGAGCTTTGCTTATGCTTTTCATTCCTGCAATATTGACAGATTGCACAAATGTTGATGGTCATCAAGCGACAGCAGAGATTTATAACAGTATTGCTACTTTCAAGAATAATCATCAGAATAGATTGCAAGAACTTGACAGTCTTATCAATTCCTTGCAAGTAAAAAAGATTGAAGACAGCTTTAATATTGTCAATAATGATGATTAAGTTCAATTATTTTTCACTAAAGAGAAATACTTGTATTCATTTGTCCTTCTGTCATGCGTCCAACACAAAATAAAAAGACATCTTCTTATAAAGAAAATATTACTTTCTGGGTAGGAATTATTACATTTCTTATAGCTCTTTTAGGTGCCGCTTATGCTGTTGGAAGATGGACAGCAGACAGGGAACATAAGGAAGAGATAATCTTGTTAAACCAGAAACACAATAAGGAACTTACTGATTTGAAAATCGATTTCAACAGTCAGATAATGGAACAAAAGTCAATCAATCGTGAATTGCAGGATAAATTAAATGACAGTTCTAAGAAAGGAGGGTCTAATGAACAATAATAGACTTTTTAAATTGGCTTTATTGTGGCTCGTTGCAGTATCATTGACTCTTCTTTATCTTTTTTATGATGCAACGGAACAGATTTCAACTCTCGAAAGTCAGATAGAACAACGTGATTCTTTGATTCAGAGATTGTCCCATAGCAATAATCTGATAAAAGAATATTTTGATGTTAAGTATGATTCTTTAAACAACGAAGAGACTTATGTCTTAAAGGATTCAAAGAAAACAAGAGTTGAAGTAGAAAAATTGCAGACAATACATGATGTTGCATATATTAAGGATGAGGATAGATTTTACAAAAACGGAAAACGAATATCTTCTGATAGTTTGATAAAAGACTATAATACTCTTAGTCAGCGTAATGCTGGAGATTGGAAGAAAATTGCAGAGAAATACAATTCATTGGTTCATGAATATAATAAATTGGGTTCAAGACTTTCTGCAACAGAAGATAGTTTATGGGTGAAAAATCTTTTGCTTAAAAATTCAGAGAAGTATTATAAAATCCAATATAACTATAGCTATAAAGGTAATCAAGTCTTTACTAATATAAGCTCTCCAAAATTGGATTCTGCATTAATGCTTTTGGATGTATATCGAGACAAGTTGAAATATAATCCAAAGAAAAAACAATGGGTAATTAAACGATAGATTATGTCATTTCAATCCGGTAGCAACAAGTGAATAGCAAGGAATACGCAGTTGCTTTATGTCAAGACATATCATATGAAAAGATAAACAAAACAAACTTATGGCAGTAAAAGAATTAAGAGATATACGTAAGGAGATGTTTGCAGAAATGGAGCAACGTCTGAATGTGAATAGAAAGCCAGAAGACAGCTTCTTCTATTATCATTCCAGTGAGGACAGAATCGTCCTCTCCCATGCCCTGTTTTGGGTGATGACACAAAATATCAGGGGACATGTTGCCAAAGAGAAGTACTTCCTGCTTCTCCGCCAATACCAAGAGGAAATGCTAAGTGCCTATCTCATGGAATCCGATGAATTTCCAGAGTTGCTGCACTATTGCAATGTCATGTATGATACATTACCTATCATATTAAAAGGAGTATATGACCTCCGTATAGACAAAGATGCCCGTAGATTGGCAGCTATTGCAATTGTAGCAGGAGGATATGGTGGAGATATGCCAGAGGAACAATGCTACAATCTTTTGGATGATATGGACTTCTATTATAATAAGGTGAAATGTAAGAAGATAGAGCGTATGCTTCCAGAGTTGAGTAAAATGGTAGTAGCGGAATCGATTCATTTGAGTTAGATAAATGGCAAGTTTTCAATGTGGTTCAATCCAAAAGTATAATACATTGATGTGCATTATTAAATGATAGATAAATTAAAATCTAAGATGAAAGGAATAGTATTAGCAGGTGGTAGCGGTACGCGCTTGTACCCTATAACCAAGGGTATCAGCAAGCAGCTGATACCAATCTTCGATAAACCGATGATATATTACCCAATATCAGTATTGATGTTGGCAGTTATCCGTGAGATACTCATTATTTCAACACCATTTGATTTACCAGGCTTCAAGCGCCTCTTAGGCGATGGAAGCCAGTTTGGTGTGAAGTTTGAGTATGCAGAGCAGCCATCACCAGATGGCTTAGCCCAAGCTTTCATTATCGGAGAGAAATTTATTGGCAATGATTCCGCTTGCCTTGTATTAGGCGATAATATCTTCTATGGAGCAGGATTAAATCAGATGCTGCATCAAGCAGTAGTAGATGCTGAACAGAATAACAAGGCTACCGTTTTTGGCTATCGTGTTAGCGATCCGGAGCGATATGGCGTGGCAGAGTTTGATGAGCAAGGCAATTGCCTGAGTATCGAAGAGAAGCCAGAGCACCCAAAGAGCAACTATGCTGTGGTAGGCTTGTATTTCTATCCTAACAAGGTTGTAGAAGTAGCCAAGCATATCAAGCCATCCGCTCGTGGTGAGTTGGAAATCACCACCGTAAACCAGGAGTTCTTGAAGGATAGGCAGCTGAAGGTTCAGACCATGGCAAGAGGATTTGCCTGGCTCGATACCGGAACCCATGATTCTCTTTCTGAAGCATCCACCTTTATCGAAGTTTTGGAGAAGCGCCAGGGCTTGAAGGTGGCTTGCTTGGAAGGTATTGCATACCGTCAAGGTTGGATTACCGCAGAACAGCTGAGAGAGAATGCTCAGCCAATGCTGAAGAATGACTATGGCAAGTATCTCCTTTCAATACTTGATGAGAAAGATCAAACATTAAAAAAGAATTTGGAATTTTAAGCAGTAAATAATTATGGCAGGTGAAATGCCTGGGGCTTATTTTATAAGCTACTTTTCGGCTCTTGGTATGGAGCCTGCCTTTCTTAAAATATAAAACGATGAATATAATCAAAACCAATATAGATGGCGTACTCATTATAGAGCCACGCCTCTTCCGCGACTCTCGTGGCTACTTCTTCGAGAGCTTCAGCGAGCGGGAGTTTGAAGAAAAGGTTGCCCCAATCCTGGGACACAGTGTTCACTTCTGCCAAGACAACGAGTCTATGAGCAGCTATGGTGTGATGCGAGGCTTGCATTTCCAGCGCCCACCATATACCCAGAGCAAACTGGTACGCTGTGTAAAAGGTAGAGTGCTTGATGTCGCTGTAGATATTCGCAAAGGATCATCAACCTATGGCAAACATGTGGCAGTGGAACTGACAGAAGATAATCATCGCCAGTTCTTCATTCCTAAGGGCTTTGCCCATGGTTTCGCTGTCCTCTCAGAGACAGCCGTCTTCCAATACAAGTGTGATAACTTCTATCACCCAGAGGCTGATGGTGGTATCAGCATCCTTGATGATACCCTCGGCATTGATTGGAGAATACCAACAGAGCATGCCAATCTTTCGGAGAAAGATACGAAGCATGATATGCTGAAGGACTTTTATAGTCCGTTTGACATAAAAGTTGGTTTATACAAGTAATCAATAGAGTTAAGAATTTGTTAAAAATATATAGTAGATAATTTAAAGAATTATTATTCTGTAAAGTATTTTACACCCAACAAAAATGATTCAAACATCAGATAATCATAAAAGTATAGCAAAGAATACTTTGTTTATGTATATAAGAATGGTCATTACAATGGCTATAACCTTATATACTTCAAGAGTTATACTTGCAACATTAGGAGTAGAAGACTATGGAATCTATAATATGATAGCTAGTCTTATCGTTCTTTTTTCTTTCATCAAAGGGGCATTGTCTTCTGCAACACAAAGATATTTAAATATTAGCTTAGGTAGGAATGATTTTGTCCGACTAAAAAACATTTTTCAAACAAGTTTGTCTGTTCATTTTATAATATCATGTTTTGCTTTTATTATAGGGGAATTATTGTGTTATTTCTTGGTATTTAAAATTTTGTCTTTACCTGATGGTAGGCAAAATGCTGCTTTCTGGGTATATCAATTCTCATTGTTGGTATTTTGTTCAGGGTTAATGAGATGTCCATTCGAGGCTGTTATAATTGCGCATGAGAATTTTAATTTTTATGCATATTTAGGCATTCTTGAATCAGTTTGTAAGCTATTGATAGTCTTTGTTCTTCAAGTTGTTGAGTTTGATAAACTCATTTTGTATGCGATATTGTTTTTTCTTACAGATTTTATATACTTATTGATATTTGGTTATTATGGAAGAAAATCTTTTTCAGAATGTCGTATAGGATTTAAACTAGAAAAAAGTTTAGGCAGGGAATTTCTTGTATTCTCTGGTTGGAGTATGTTTGGTAATATATCTTACTTAATTGCTTCGTCAGGGATAAATCTGTTATTTAATTTGTTCTATGGAGTTGTAGTCAATGCAGCTTATGGTGTTGCTAATCAGGTAAATAATGCTCTAAATAACCTAATTGTAGGTTTTAAAACAGCGTATGTTCCACAAATAACGAAAAAATATGCACAAGCAAAATGGGAAGATTTATATGAGTTAATATTCCAAACATCAAAAATTGGACTTCTTTTATTTATTGTTCCAGCAACAATAATTATAGTAAATATTGATGCTGTTTTATCTTTATGGTTGGTTGAGGTTCCCCCACATACAGGAAGTTTTTGTGTGGTCATATTATTGTGTACATTAGTGGATTCATTTACTAATCCATATTTTTATTCAATACAAGCAACTGGTAATATAAAAAGTTATCAAATAGCAACATCCTTAAGTTTTCTTTTAGATGTTGTTATTTCATTTTGTTTTGTCATCTATAAGGTAAATATCGATTTGATTTTTTGGAGCCGATTCTTAACACGAGGAATTTTAAATATGTTTATAGGTTGGTATTTTATGAAAAAAAGGATAAACTTTCCTGTATCTAAATATATATTAAAGTGCTTTGTACCTATATGTCTGTATTGCTTATTTGTAATAGTAACTGCACAATTTTTATATAATCAATTAACATTATTAGGTTTAAAGTTTATAGTTACAAGTGCATATATAGTATTTGTATCAGTAATTGGAGGTTATATAATATTGTCAAGCAAAGAACGTAAATTTGTACAACAATTAATTAAAAGCAGAGTAAAACGATGAAAAGAATTTTAGTAATACTTGTCACATATAAACCTGAAGAAGAAATTCTAAAACGAAATATTGAGGCATTTATTGATTACGTTGATAAAATCCTAATATGGGAAAATACCCCTTTAGAAGAGGCAAGAAAATACAGGTATGTAGAGCATTCCAAAATTGAATATGTAGGAAATGGCAAAAATTCCGGATTGTCGCTACCATTCAATTATGCTCTAAATTATGGTCTACAGAATGGTTATGATTTTATGATGACTATGGATCAAGATTCCATATGGCAAAATTTTGAAAAATTTAGAGATGCGGTATTTTTATCATCTTTTGTTGAAACAAGCATTTTTTGCCCAAGTCAACAATTAAATAAGTTGGGTGTGAATTTTGAAATCATAGATAAATGTATTAATTCCGGTTCTTTTGCTTCCTTAAAATTATTATATTCAATAGGTGGTTATGCAAATACTTTCTTTTTAGATGCTATAGACCATGAACTTTGTGCGAGGGCAATGGCTTTTGGGACTAAAATTATAAAGGTAAATTGTGCTTCTTTACAGCAGCAATATGGTTCTAATAAACAACATGTTCTCATGGGTATAAAATATAGCACGAGAGATTATTCTGCTAAAAGATTATATGGTTTAGTTCGGAATACGAAGATGGTGACAACTATGTATCCGAATCACAAAGGTGTAAAAAGAGAATTAAGAAAATTATATTTGAGAAAGTTTATCTTTAATATTTTCTTTTTTGAAAATAATAAGTTTGGTAAAATATTTTCCATTATTAAAGGATATATTGATGGAAAAGTATATGGTAGAAAATATAAAGGACTTATAAACGGATATGTTTTTCGGTTGAATGATAAATTGTAAAATACTTTCTAAACTGTAAAATTCTAAAAATGAGTTTGTTGTGTAAAATTAAAAATGCTCCATCCCAACTATACTTCGAAGCAAAACGTTATCTTAATCAGAAACACAGGTATGATTTTGCATCTGTAAATAATGGATGGAAGAAGATAGGTGATAAACCTATATGGGGCAATCGAGAGTTGGGAACAATGTTTGATCCTTATGCATTTATGGAAGATTTAAAAATTAAGATGGTGGTTTCTGCTCGTAAACAAAATAGTCTTATTCTAATAGATTCTGAGGATGGATATCATTGGAATTTTCAAAAATTGCTTCTAAAAGGGCGACTAGGAAAGTGGGATGAAATAGTTAATCGAGGTTGCTTATTGCTTGTAAACAATAAGTATTATCTGTGGTACACTGGTCAAAGAAATGGTAAGGCATCTATAGGACTTGCAATTTCTGACAATGGGCAAAGTTATTTGCGTGTCGCGGAGAGTCCAGTTTTAGAGGCAGACAAGGACTTTGAAGGGGTCTCTGTAATGAACCCTTGTGTGTTATGGGACACGCAAAAAAAATGCTTTAAGATGTGGTATAGTGCTGGTGAAACATATGAGCCAGACATTATATGTTATGCAGAGAGTAAAGATGGTGTTTTATGGAAAAAACACTTTCACCCTGTGTTAGCTAAATATCCACAGCACGAATGGGAAAAGTATAAAGTTGGTGGCTGTCAAGTTATTCAACTACAAGATGGTTCATTTAAAATTTATTATATTGGTTATCAGAATTTAGATGTTGCCCGTATTTGTATGGCTAATAGTACTGATGGTATCAAATGGGAACGCAATGATGAAAATCTTCTTATTTCTCCTTCAAAAAATGCATGGGATGCAGATGCGGTTTACAAGCCAACAATTGTAGAAAAAGATAATGTGCTCTTTATGTGGTATAATGGAAGAAATGCACATGAAGAATATATAGGATTAGCAATTAAAAAGAATGATTAATATGAAATACGATTATTTGATAGTAGGTAGTGGGCTATTTGGCGCTACATTTGCGTATAAAGCCCATAAACAAGGTAAAAAATGCTTAGTTATAGATAAAAGACCACAACTTGGTGGAAATATCTATTGTGAAAATATAGAGGGGATTAATGTGCATAAGTATGGTGCACATATATTCCATACATCAAATAAAAAAGTTTGGGACTTTGTAAATTCTATAGTGGAGTTTAATCGTTATACGAACTCGCCTGTTGCAAACTATAAGGGCAAATTGTTCAACTTGCCATTTAATATGAACACATTTTACCAAATGTGGGGAGTGACAACTCCAGAAGAAGCACAAGCAAAGATAGATGAGCAAAAGTCGGAAGCTGTAGAAGCTTTGGGTGGTAGTACCCCCAAAAACTTAGAAGAGCAGGCCTTGAGTTTAGTTGGTAAAGATATCTTTGAAAAGTTAATCAAGGAATATACAGAGAAACAGTGGGGACGCAAATGCACAGAACTTCCTGCCTTTATTATTAAACGTTTACCTGTTCGTCTTATTTACGACAATAACTATTTTAATGACAAATACCAAGGTATTCCTGTAGGTGGTTATAACAAATTGATAGAAGGCTTATTGAATGATGTTGAGTGTAAAACTAATATAGATTTCTTTGAGTCTGAATATAAGGATGGTTGGAGAGATATTGCGGATACACTTGTTTACACTGGTGCATTGGATGAGTACTTTAATTACAAGTTAGGAAAACTTGACTGGCGAACAGTGTCTTTCAAGACGAAAGTTAAAAAGACTCCAAATTTCCAAGGAAATGCAGTAATAAATTACACATCTCATGATGAACCTTATACTCGTATCATTGAGCATAAGCATTTTGAAATGTTTGGACAAGAGGTTTACAGAAGCTCCAAAACGGTAATCAGCGAGGAATATTCCATGGAATACAAAGAAGGTATGGAACCTTATTACCCAGTAAATGATGATCGTAATAATGCTTTGGCTGAGGAGTATCGCAAGTTAGCAGAGCAAGAGAACAACGTTGTCTTTGGTGGTCGCTTAGGTCAATACAAGTATTTTGACATGGCACCAATTATAGAGCAAGTATTGAACATAGATTTACATTAATAGTCGCAGATATAATACAGCTAATATGAAGAAAGTATTGATTTATTTATATAAGAATAGACTTGCTCCTGTTGGGGGGCAATATGGTTATAATTATAATGTTTATACAGTATTAGAAAAGAATGGTATAAAGAACATTGATTTTTTGGAAACAGAAAAAGGCAATGCAACATCCATAAATCAAAAAGTCAACAAGATTCAGAATAAAACCCTTTTAAAATTGGTAAAAATTTTAAAGAGTATTGTGAGAAATTATATGCGTTTATATGGTAGAACACATAAAGCTGTTGTTGATTTAAATAATTATGATATTGTTCATTTTCATAATGTATCAGACATGTATTCTTGCAAGGATTCTTTGGAGAAGTATAAAGGTAAAGTTATTCTAACGAGTCATGCTCCTAATCGTCCGAGCTTATCTGTTTTTCAAATGCTTTCGCCATTTGAGCAGAAATATATGAAATGGTTTTATAAAAGAATGTTTGATATGGATGTATATGCATTTAATAGAGCTGATTATATCGTATTTCCATGTCCAGAAGCAGAAGAACCTTATTACAATAATTGGGATTACTACAAAGAGTTCAAAAAAAGTAACAGCCATAAATATATATATATTCCTACAGGTATTAATCCTTGTTCTCCAAAAGTTGGTAAAAGCGAGGTGCGACAAAGATATGGAATACCTGAGGAGGCTTTTGTGTTTTGTTATGTTGGCAGACACAATGAAATCAAGGGCTATGATACTTTAAAGGAACTTGGATTAGAACTGCTGAAAGATAAAAATGTATACTTTTTGGTAGCAGGAAAGGAAGAACCAATAAAAGGTTTGGTGCATGGCAGGTGGATAGAGGTAGGTTGGACAAATGATCCTCATTCTATAATTTGTGCATCGGATGTCTTTATTCTTCCAAATAGAGAGACATATTTTGATTTGATAATGTTAGAGTTAATCTCTCTTGGGGCAATTGTCTTGTGCAGTCATACTGGTGGAAATAAGTTTTTTGAAAAGTATAAACCTAATGGAATTATACAGTACAGCACTAAGCAAGAAGCAATTGTTAAAGCACAAGAATTGATGAAATTGACAAATGACGACAAGAAGAAATTACAAAACTATAATGTGAAGATGTATAAAGAATATTTTACTTCAGAGGTCTTTACTAGTGCATATCTGGAATTTTTAGATAAAATTTAACTTATGAAAGCAAATAATAAAGTACTATCTTTGTTTTTCGTGACAATATTTTTGTCTACTGTAAATGAGTACTTTACTTATGTATATATTGGAACATTATTAGGAAAAGTTATATCCTTAGTGGATGAGGCTTTTGTTATATGGTTATTAATACATACATTATCAACTAAGAGTATTCATCTTAATTCAACGGTAAAAATTGGCGTTGTTGGTTTTTGTCTTTGCGGGTTGTTGTCAAACTTTCTGCATGGTACTTCTGCTTGGGTGTCAGTTCTTGGATTGTTCAATACCTTAAAGCCAGTAATAATTTTTATATGTTTTATTCAATACACTTTTTCGTGGAACAATTTTAAGCTCCTTATGCGAAAATTTGAGTATTTTTTCCCAGTAATAGCTATTGGATTTTTTATAGATGCTTTAACTCCTGCATTTCATCAGATTTTGGGGATTGGAGTTCCTTACTTTAGAGCTGGTATTCGTGTGCTTTCGGGCATTTTCGTCAAGGAAACTAATTGTACTTTATGGGCATTGATTTTCTATATTTATTATAGGTTTTATCGTCCAAATGAAAAGAAATCAAAAGCTAAATATGTGTTAGCTATGATAATGACTTTATTTACATTTAAAGTAAAAGATATATTAGGAATAGTTGCCTGTTATACATTTACAATGTTGAAACGAGTTAATTTAGTATATATATTTGTAGGTGTACCAATAGTAGCATTGTCTTTTTTCATATATGTAACCTTTATGCCAGAACATTATACTGAATATTTTAAAAGTGATAGAGATAATAGTAATGTTGCAAGAGTCGTATTAAATTATACGTCTACTGCTATAGCTAAAGATAATATTCCTCTTGGCGTCGGATTTGGACAGTTTGCCTCCCCTGTATCTCGTGATTATGATAGTTCTGTATATAAGAAATATGGTATAGACCATGTTTATGGTCTAACTAATGAAAAAGGTGAAGCAAATTATATGTGTGATACATTTTGGCCTATGATATTAGGTGAAACTGGTATATTGGGAGTACTATTCTATATGCTAATTCTTTATGAAGCATTTGGTAAGAACTTATTTAAGTTCTTTCAAGATACTCATAATTTAAACTATCTTTTCCCCTCGTTACTATTTATCGTATTTCTTATAGTATCAATAGGAAAGCCAGTTTTTTCTGGACCTCCACATAGTTTTGTTGTTTGGGGATTTGCAGGATTATTTTATTCTTTCAAAAATTCTACTTATGAAGCATCTAGATTCTCAAAATAATAAAGATAACAGTATAAGAAAAGTATATTCAAATGATATATGTACAGGTTGTGGAATTTGTGAGTCAGTTTGTACAAAAAAAGCAATTTCTATAGTAGTAAAAAAATCAAAATTTAGGCCTAGTGTAGATAATACTAAATGTAGTAATTGTGGCTTATGCTATAAGGTGTGTCCAGGAGTTGGGGTGAATATTGAGGAAATGTCAAAGGCAGTTTTTTATGAAACAGCTAACTATAATCGTTTTTTAGGTTTTTATGAAAAATGTTATGCTGGATATAGCACTGATTCTTTGATTCGACAATCATCTGCTAGTGGTGGTTTGATCAGTCAATTTTTGGTTTGGCTTTTAGAAGCAAAATATATTGATGGAGCTTTACTTACCACTTTTGATAAAAATTATCCATTTTATGTGCGTACTTATATAGCTCGTACTAAAGAGGAGATTTTAGCATCTAAGGGAAGTAAATATTGTCCTGTAACACTTCATGAAGGATTAAAGGAACTTAAAAAGGCTGAGAAGGGAAATTATGTTATAGTAGCTTTGCCTTGTCAAGTCCATGGTCTGAGAAAGTTGATGGCTGTAAATAAAAATATTAGAGATAAAATATATGGAATCTTCTCACTTTTTTGTTCTGGAACTCAGTCCTTCAAATATACTGAATATATTGTAACACAATGTGGGGGAAATTTAAAAAACTTAGAGTATTTAGCATATAGAGAAGGCAATCCTACTGGTATGGTTGCCAAAGGGGTAACTTTTGAATTCTTCAAAGATTATGGGACATATAATAAGCCCTTGAAATCAACATTTTATCCAAAGAGATGTCTTTTTTGCATTGATATGTTTGGGGAATTATCTGATATTTCTTTTGGCGACATTCAAGTAGAAGACAATCAATTAGTAGGAGATGGCCTCAGCGGTTTAATTGTACGTAATAGTATGTGGCATTCTCTTTTAAAGGATGCACAAAAAGATAATGCGATTTCTCTTGTGCAGATAACAGAAGATCAAATGTTGTATAAGCGATCTATGGCATCTGTAAAAAAATATAGAAATGCATCATTTGTGAGATTATTTACCCTTCTGCATTTGCCATCTCCAAAGTATGACGATATGTTTGATGTGCGAATTAACGCTAAGGTAATCTTCAAGTATATATATATGCGTACAAAACAATTTGTTGGGAATCATAAATGTTTATGGTTTCTTCTTCCTAAAATAAAATAATTTAATATGGTGGTTAAAAAAGTCGGTTGTGTCATTGCTTATCATAAAGGACACACAAATTATGGAACATCTTTGGTGGGCTATGCGCTTATCAAGGAGATAAAGAATTTAGGATATGATGTAGAGGTCATCAATTACGTAAAGCAACTTCCTTTTTGGGAAAAAATAGCTTGGGCTATTAATGCGATTAGATGTGATGGCTTTAATTTCATCTCAGAACGGTTTATAGGGGCTAAAAATATAAAGAATAATTCCACCTATGCTATGAATATAAAGATACGAGCCAATGCGGTAGAAGATTATAAGGAGCATAAAATCATACCATTTTTCAAAGATTATTGTGGGTATAAGGCTTTGCATAATGGCTCTAAGAATTATGATGTTATAGTTGTTGGCAGCGATCAAGTATGGACTCCGTGGAGCCTTCCTACAAAATTTTATAATCTTCTTTTTGTGGATGACAATGTTCGAAAGGTGGCGTATGCTTCAAGTTTTGGAGTGTCAGTTATACCAAAATTCCAACGCAAGGCAACGGGAGCTTATTTGGATAGATTTTACAGCATTGGTGTGCGTGAGGCAGCAGGAAAAGAAATTGTTGATAGTCTTTCTATGCAAAAAGCTACAGTTGTAGCAGATCCAACAATGCTTCTTTCTCCAGAAGAATGGATGAATGAAATCAAAGACAGTAAAGTCGATGAAAGTGAGCCTTATATTTTCTGTTATTTCTTGGGTGCGAATAAGGAGGCACGTGTGGCAGCTAATCATTTAAAAGAAGCTACAGGTTATAAAATTATCACACTTCGACATATGGATGAATATGTACCAAGTGATGAACAGTTTGGCGATGAGGCACCATACGCTGTTGATCCTAATGATTTCTTGAAGTATATTAGTGGGGCAGCATTCGTATTGACAGATTCCTTCCACTGCTCAGCTTTCTCTATTCAGTTTAAGCGTAAGTTCATGACGTTCTATCGCTTTAAATCTTCGAGCAAGGGCTCTCGAAACTCGAGAATTGATAGTCTGCTAGGTATATTTGGATTACAAGATAGATTATATCAAGGAGATGTTCTGAAAGTTAGAGAGGATATTAACTATGTTAAAGTTCATGAGGTTTTGAAGGATTATCGAGAAAAGTCAGTGGCTTTCTTGAAATCAAGCTTGACTTAATATTTGTCAATCATTTAAGGATGAAGTATAAGGAGGATAAATTGATATGGAAGTTAGTTGCTTTAGTAAAATTGTATAAAATTTATGGCAGAAGAACCATCATCTCGAGAACTTAGCAATTCCGCATTGGGTAGTTGGGCTGGTTATACCTATCAGGGATTATGTGGCTTATACCATAGTCTAAAACTGATAGGTGAAGACAGAGATAAATACCAGCAATATAAGTTGTATTTGGACTCCTACGAAGACTTTGCCATCATGAACGGCTCAGAGAAACTTGTAAGCCTACATCAATGTAAGGATGAAAAGGGTAAAACTGATTATGCCGATGAATATAAGAAAATGATAGCTAAGAAAAAGTTGTTTAAAAAGAAGGGCTTATGCACTTCTGATTGCAAACTCTATTTTCATGCAAACAAAGTCGTAGATGCAGGTCGTGGTATTATCCAATATCCTTTTACGGATACGCAAAGCTATTGTGAGCCGGGAATGTTAGTGGGGCTCATTTATAATCAAGTTACAAGTATTTTGGGTAAGGATGATGCAACGGTGAAGAAAGTGGTCTTTTCTCTAGTTGCACTGATAGACCAAAAAGTTCTGGATATTCATCAAAAGTATATTCCTAAAAGTAATCGAAAGGCTTTACGTAAAATAGCCAAAGAGTCGGCTTCCTGTGTCGAGTTTCAGACAACACTTGAAAGACTTTTTGCCGAGGAAGAGGTGTTTGCTTATGACCGTGATAGCTATGTAACTCGTATCAAGTATAGACTAATAGAAGATTTGCTTACTATTTGTAATGATGAAGATAACGAGGATTTAACGGAAGAACAAAGTGGGCATATACGGTTCTTGGTTGAAGGGATTCGACGTTTAGATGTGGATGGGATGGAAAGTTTCTTAAAACGGATTCATCCTATTGATAATGTAACAAATAGAAGTATTGACGATTTTGTGAATATAGCCTCTGATACCAAAGTACAGACATTATTCAATGTGGTTTCTGAACTTGAACAATTGGAGACTGATCTTAGTTGGACTACAGAAAAGGGAAAAGAAACACCCACTTCTTTGAATTCAAATTTCAGTACCCCTAAACTCTGTAGGAAAATTTTGAAGAATGTTATCAATCAAGATTCTCTTTACGAGTATGATTGGTTGGTTGGAGATGTTCGTGAAAACGTTGACAACATAGCAAGCTATCTCCCTACTATTGATGATGTAAAAGACAATGGCAGGGATGGAAGTAGTATCTTCGAGACTAAGAAAGTGGGATTGGTGACTAAACAAAATAAGAAAAATGGAAACTATTGATGAATTGATTTATTCGGAATTTTCCAAAGTTGAATATTCTGTTATTGGTAGAATTGCTAATGCTCCTATATTTGTCAATAATGACAACTCTGATTTTTGGCTAATAATGGATGACTATGATATAGATGTAGAATTTCAGAAAAGTTTAGCTGATAATTATGAAGGCATCATGGATGGATATATTGCAGCAGCAAAGAATACCTCTGTACTTGTGTTGAAGAAAGTTGAGTATATTAATGATGCAAATAAGAATTGGGCTGTTGAAGTAGAAAACGATAAATTCTATTTTAAGAAGTATGTTCTACTCTATACTGATACTGCTTGGAATATGCTGAAAGATAATATTCTGGTTTATAAGGAAAAGAGTCTTTCTTCTTATTTGGTAGAGACAGAAAACTTTGAAAAGTTGAAGGGTGATACTCCTGATGGAGCGTATTCCTTGTTATATGGCATTGCTCATAAGTTGCCTTTCTTGTTGGTGGAAATGCAAAAGTCTAAATTGAAATTGTCTTATCCTGCATTTTGGTCTTCTTCTGATGTACTTAAAACAAATGATTGGGTAAATGGTATTTCTGGCGAGGATGACGATATTGAGAAGTATTTGGATGAAATTATAAATTCAATAGGTAATGAGAAAGATTAAAATTTTATCCGTTTCTTTTGAGAATTTCAAAGGATTTGAAAAAAAAGAAGTATTATTGGACCAGTATCAAGCTATTGTCTTGGCTGGTAAAAATGGTTTTGGTAAGACGACAGTCTTCGATGCTATAGAACTTGTGTTCACTGGTAAAATCAAGAGATATGATTCTTACTTGGCTTTTCATAGACAAAATACGTCTTTAAGTCAAAGTATATTGCCTTTGGTTTATGATAATAAAATCCCGCAAATTTTTGTATCTGTAAAATTGCAGGTGGAGGAGGATTATGTTACTTTATACCGAGTGGAGCATACTAAAGCTATTACGAACCCTATTCACTTTGACAGGGTGTTCAATGTGTTGAATATTCAGTTTAAGAAAAACGGAAAGACAATAGACGAAGTTTACAATGGTCAGTTCGGGTTAAATGATTTTCTTACCTCCTATACCTTTCTCAACTATGTGAGTCAGGAAGAGACAACGTCTTTCTTGAAAAGTAAAGAGACAGATAGGGCTAAGCAAATCAATGAACTGTTTAATACATCCCAGATAGATAAACAGCTATCTAAGATAGGTGTGATAGATAAGAAGCTTAAGGATACTGCTAAGGTGTTGAAATCGCAAATTTCAGATTTGACCCATGAACTTTCTGAAATGGAAAAGGGTGAAGAAGGACAAGTATGTGAGTATGTTCGCTTGGTAGCAGAGAAAGAGATTGATTGGGATAAGGAAAACATACAACTTTCTTACGAAAAATTTAATTCTCTACTCTGTGAAAGTGGAACTTTAGATCAGTTGATATATTTCTATCATCATCAAGTGAATTATACAAAATGGGTTGCTAATAAGAAAATCGATGATTTGTTAAGTTCTCCATTGTTCTTGAATTTTCCTTATTATCTACTTTTGCAACCTCAGCAGAATCACTATAAACTATATGATGTTTTTGTAACGAAACTTCTGCCAGCTGTCAATAGAGTTACTGTTGATAATTTGGTTGATACTATATCTCCTATATTAGAGAATGAATTGGTAGGTGAAGTAAGTCTAGATAAAGTTGAAGAAATCAAGACTGCGTTTCAGAACATTCAACCAGTAGGGCGATCTGCTTCGATTCTGAGTAAGACACTTGCTGGTTTGCAAAATGAGCGGAAAAAGTTTAAAGCTGTTTTTGATAAATCTTACACAATCCTTAATCTTACGAAATGTCCTCTGTGTGGTCAAGATTATAAACAAAATGATGTCTTGAAAGAAAAGATTGATAATTATGAACGAGTATTGTCTGAGGCTTATCCAGAGTTGCAAGAAGGATTAGGGCGTTTAATGAAGGAATTGAGAGAGCTATTGACATCTCTTGTTGAGTCTTTTCAAACTAAATTCAAGGAATGGAATCTTACCGAAGAGGGATATGATAAATTCAAGGAGATTGATTTTGATAAATATACGTCTTATCAGAAAGAGATAACTAAGTTTGGGGATATTTCTTTTGACTCAAGTAAAACGGCTGAAGATTACTTTCGCTTTTTGCGACAAAGGCTGAATAATGCTAAGCAGGACATAGATAATAGTATGGATTATTTGGAATTAGAAAAAACATATACTTCGTTGGCGAAGTTCATGCATCCAGAAGACTTGACGTTAGAAAACATCGAGAAAAAACGCAATTATTTGTTGGCTCAATGGAATTCTATAAAGTCTAAACTCTATAAACAGAAGGAAGATCAAAAGAGAAAAATTGAGAAGAAGAAAGATTTTTGCGACCAGAAAATTCAGAATTTAAAGGATTTGAAGACAGATTTGGTTGATTATAAGAATGCATATTTAGAAAAAGTTATTTCGGATATAGAGATACTTTTCTATGTATATTCTGGGCGTATTATGCAAGATAATTATTATGGTAGAGGGCTGTTTATAAAAAATGAAACATCTCCGCAGCGAGTACTCTTTGTTTCTGATTATAAGTCAGATGTTGATGCACTTTACAATTTGAGCAGTGGTCAGTTAGTTTCTATAGTCTATGCTTTTGTCATGGCTTTGAATAAACTTTATAGTTCGCAACAGCTTATAGCCATTGATGATCCTGTGCAGACAATAGATGACATCAATGTTTGGGGCTTTATAGAGACAATCCGTCATGCCTTTAAAGAAAGTTTTATATTGCTGTCCACTCATGAAGATGAGTATGCTGCATTGTTGAGGTATAAGTTTGGCAAGATTGGCATACCTGCTAAGTGCATAGATATGGCTGAAATTAGAAATCTTCAAGAATAAAGTGTTAGGATATGGAACGAAAATATATCAATAATGAACAGGCTTCACAAGTCCTTTTCTTGGGAGTTTCAATGAAGACGAAGGGAGGTATGACAGCTGTTCTTGTATCTTATGATAAGTATATTGAGAATATGCGTTTTATTCCAACCTGGAAGTTGGGCAATAAGCTGGTGAAGTCTTGGTATGCTCTGCAGGCATTGGTGAGAACTTGGTTCTTACTGACTTTTGACAAGCGTATAAAAATCGTACATATTCATGGAGCGGCAAATGCTTCATTTGATAGATGTAAGATGTTTATTCGTCTTGCCAAGAAATGTGGCAAAAAGGTGATTCTGCATGAGCATGCAGCTGACTTCGTTGAGTATTATCATGGAGCAGAAGATAAAAAAGGTATTACTGATACATTGAAAATGTGTGATGCCTTAATTGTATTGTCGCAATCATGGAAAGAGTATTTTTCATCCATCGGAATGGCCAAGGACAAGATTCATGTTCTTAACAACATCGTGTCACCTCCAGAGATAGCTCCAGATAAACATACAGCAGATGGTAAGTTGTATCTGATGTATATGGGGGAAATTAGCAAGCGAAAAGGCGGATTCGACTTATTAAAAGCTATTGTGGACAACAAGGAGTATTTTGCCGATAAGCTTTTACTTCGTATGGGAGGTAATGAAGTTGATGGTGATATCAAGGCTTATATTCGTGAGAATGGTTTGGAATCGTTTGTAACATATGAAGGATGGATTGCTGGTCAGAAGAAGATAGCGTGCTTGAATTGGGAGGATGTTTATATCTTGCCATCCTACAACGAGGGATTGCCTATCGCTATCCTTGAAGCTATGGCGTATAGTCATCCTATCATATCTACTCCTGTAGGGGGAATTCCTGAGATTATCAAGAGTGGTGAAAATGGAATCTTGGTTAAGCCTGGCGATACAAAGGGTATAGCTGATGCAATCAAGTTTTATATTGAAAATCGTGATGCGATTAAAAAACAAGGCAATAATGCTTTCAATGTAGTACAGGACTTTTTCCCAGGAAAAGTATTTGGAGATTTGAAAGCATTGTATTTGAAAATGTTAAGTAATAAAGATGAATAATAGAAGATTAGATGTTGTGGATTTCCTTCGAGGTTTTTCCATATTTACTATAGTTTTAATGCATCTTTTACAGAGTTATCCTTTACCAGGTTTCTTGCAAAAGGCAACTTCATTGGGTGGTGCTGGTGTTCATGTATTTATATTGTGTAGCGGATTTGGATTGTATCTCTCTTCACAATATAAACCATTGACTTATGGGCAATTCCTGAAAAGAAGATTCTCTAAGGTCTATATACCTTATTTTATTATAGTAATCATAAGTGTCTTGTACTTTGGGATGGTATGTGGTCAAGATGTACTTAACCCTTTGTTGGGTTCTGTCTTTTTATACAAAATGTTTGTTCCTTCTTTGGAATGTGCATTTGGCGGTCAGATGTGGTTCGTTTCAACAATTATCCAGTTTTATCTATTTTGGCCTTTAATAGTTAGGCTGTTTAGAGTGGATATGGGGGGGCGAATTTCATTACTCGTCAGTCTTATTTGGGCAACAATTACTACTTATTTAGGTATAAACGATGAAAGAATTTGGAATAGCTTCTTCTTGCAATATCTTTGGGAGTTTGTTTTAGGTATGTGGTTGGCAAAGATATACTTTGAACATCCTGAGAAAATTATAGTACCTAAGTTTGGTATTTTATTGGTTGCAATGATTGTTGGGTTAGGGTTGACTGGTGTAGCAGGTATCGTTGGTGGTTACTGGAAATCATACAATGATATCCCTTCGCTAGTTGGCTATATGTCTATGGCTCTCATTGTTTATAAATTGAGTATCAATTGGGTTAATCGTTTCTTTCAATATACCAACAAGGTATCGTATGAGTGGTATCTTATCCATACACTGATATTTAGTATTTACTTCAAATTTGTAAGAGGCATATTGCCTTTCTATGCAGATTGGGTAGTGCTGATGCTTGTATCGTATGTTGTGGCTATAGGGTATCATAAGGTTTTGAAGATAGTATAGTATCTGCTTGTATGAATGTAATAACTGCGTGGTTCATGGAGCCGATGAAAGTAAGGTGGTAGTTCAAGGCTTGGATGGCTATATCGTAGCTGTGAAGAATGGACAACTGCTTGTTTGTTCTTTGAAGGAAGAGTAGAGGATAAAGAAATTTGGGGAATAAACCATTAATCTATATGGTGATTTATGACTCCCCCTTTATTGAAAAAAATAAAATGTTATTTAAGTTTCAATTATGATGGCAAATTATATATCTAACACGCCTGAGGGTAAAGATTTTTTTGAAGGGAAGTCTCAGCACTTGGTTGCTACAGCTATTTATGATACGATAAATAGCTGTAGTGAATTACCTCATATCATTGGATTAGAGGGTGATTGGGGATCAGGAAAATCAAATGTTATCAAGCAGTTAAGTACTATAGATAATTTTAAAAAGAACTATTATCTATTTACTTATGATGCTTGGGGGCATCAAGAAGATTTACAGCGTAGGTCTATTCTCGAAGTCTTGACAACAGAGCTTATCAAAAATGAACTTTTGGTAGGTAGAGGTAAGGTAAGACTGCGCAATGGTGAAGTGAAGGAGGACAAATGGAGCTCTCTTTTAAGTTATCTTTTGTCTAACAAGACTATTACTACGTTAAAACCTACAGTCCGTATTACTTCATTTACCCTATGGATGTTGTTTGTAATGGTCGTTTATTCTGGAACTTCTTATGTCTGTGTAAAAGAAATTCTTGGCAAAACTTTTGCTTATTATCCATATGTGTTTGCTATTCCTTATATTCTTGGCGCTATAATAATAGTCTTTTATGCTTTGATGGATTGCTCTTTTAGGTCTTTGCGGCAATATGTTAGCAAAACAGATGCAGAGAAAGTAACAGAGGAATATGTGAGTAGTGAAGAACCATCTATACAGGAATTCAGAAATTGGATGCAAGCTATTTCTGATTATATTGGCAGCACTCATAAGCAAAAATTGATTCTCGTTTTTGACAATATGGATCGTTTAGCTTCAGAGAAAGTCAAACAGTTATGGTCTTCTATATATTCATTCTTTGCAGGTGAAGCGTTTAATAACATTTGGGTTATTATTCCTTATGATGAGAAGCACCTAGTTTCTGCATTTTCCGAGGGAGGTGATCAAAAGACTGGGGATAACTTTATAAAGAAAACATTTTCAATGGTATATAGAGTATCCCCTCCTGTTATCTCTGACTATGAATTGTTGTTTCATTCATATTTTGTTGAGGCTTTTGGCAAACATGAGGATGAAAATCGAATCAATCAAGTTTTTAGAGTGCTGAATCCTAATCCAAATCCAAGGGATGTAATTTATTTCCTTAACCAAATGGTATCTTTGGTAAGAATGTGGAATGATAAAATACCATTAGCTGATATTGCATTATATGTTTGTAGAAAAGTGAGTCATCATAGAAATGACAGGGCACTTGACGAATATTTATTGAGCAATGATATATTCCAAAATGTTGGAGCATTATTTGTGCATCATGAAAAGACAAAGGTTAATATGGCTAAGATAGCTTATGGATTGAGTGATGATGGGCTGGCTATGCAAATACCGATGCGTAGTTATTTGCGTGCCTATTTTGAAGGCGATGGCAACCAAAATATCAATGAGTTAGCCGAGAACCCTCATTTTGTTACAGTATTGACAAATGTTATAAATAAAGTACCGCCTACTCTTATAAATAGGTATATCATCGGATTGGGGAAGTTGGATAGCTCTAACCTGTCTGATGAGGACAAAAACAATATTAGACATAAATGGGATTACTTGGTAAATAAATGGAAAGAAAATGGGATAGATAAACAAACATTGACTGATGAACCAAAATTACTCTTACTTCATTGTTCTGACAAATATAAGTATGGATTGGTGAGTAGTATAGTCAAAAAGTTACAGACACATCCTGAGTTCAAGGGAAAGGACTATTATATAGCGATGGACGCTTTGCGTCAATTTGTAACAGCCAACTCTATCCAATATGATTTTTCGACTGATGATTGGGTAAGTACATCTGCTGAAATATTCTGGGGGTATCTTTATGAAGCAAAAGATAAGTATTTGGACTTTCATGTCTATACTTCCAGCAAAGAATTGATGGATTACTTGTCTGATTCTAATCTGAAGACTTGCAAATTGCCAGAGCTGGTAGAATATCTTACAAATGACCTAAGGTATGATTTTATACCATTATTAGACTTTTGTTCACACCTCATAAATGAAGGAGAGGTTGAAAAAGATAATGTTTGCACTTTGCTATATTATGTTTCCTTTGTTTATAGCCAAATAAAAAAACAATTCGTCTTAAGAAGAAATCTTCCTAAGGCAGAAGTCTTAAGCAACCTATATCCAGAAGTATATGAACAGGATGAATATGTCAACAAATCTGGTTATTGGGACTTTGTTTTCCTTTCTATGATTCTTGCTGCAACGACACCACAATTAGAGAATATAAATCTAGATAAATTAGCTCATATCAGTGTTAAGTATGACTGTTTTAATGATGTTTTCGTAAACCTAAATAACGTTTATGAAACCAGAAAGAGGCTGGCACAGAGAATTATCGAACTGAAGCTAAAAGGTCGTTTGAATATTGTAACAAAGCTAAATGTTCTATCTTCTATTCAAGCCGCAACTACATTGCCATGGGAAAGTGTGCTAAATTATTTCAGTTTATATGTGGATGATTTGTCAGAAGAAGATAAGGATAGTATAAAAGAAGATTTCACTAACTATGTTCCTAGTAGTTTGTTCACCAATCTGACAGAAGCTGATTGTAAATTAGTACAATGGATAGTGTCTGTAGGACGTGAATGTTTGGAAAGTGGAGTGCATGAAATTTTCAGTACGAATGGTACTATCATCAATGGATACTGGAAAGATTTTGTTGTTTGTTTTCTCGGGACAAATGTTTGGCCTCATACTGATGGATATGTCTTGGATGGTTTGAAGAATATCTTTAACTTATATTGCGAGAATCATGACATAAGCTTAATAAAAAATGATTTTGTAAGTAATCTTATTGAGCATATAAAGCAAGAAGATTATTTGCCGTTGATAAATCTGGCAAGGAATAGCTTTACTGTAGGAAGTCGGCATGCGTCTGTCGATGAGTTTAATTGTTTTGGTTATTATATACCAGAACTTGGTACAGAGATTCCTAATGTAGAAACTTTCGTTCAAAACTTTATTGAATATGCTTTCTTGAATAATTCTGAATCTCGGACATTGATATATAATTGTTCAAAATTCTATATGCCTTTAGTAAATCAAAGCTACCGTATAGCGAATGGTATCATTAAATATATCAATGAGCATAAGAATGGCGATGAAATCTGTGCAAAGCTATATGAAATGTTGTCAGATGAAGTTAAAGAATCATTAAAACCAAAAGATGAAGGAAATGGAAAATAATGTTATGGAATTTATTAAAGTATTAAATATAGATATTCAGAATATTACTCGTCAGGAACTCTTGGAGAACCTGAAGGAGGGTGTTCTTGTGACTCCTAATCTTGACCATCTGATTAAGCTTCAGAAGGACAAGGAGTTTTATGATGTGTATCAGAAGTCTGAATGGGTAGTGTGTGACAGTAAGATCCTCTACCTGTTCGGCAAGTTGTTGAAGACTCCAATCAAGGAAGCGATTCCTGGTTCCAGCTTCTTCACCTCTTATTATATGTATCATAAAAATGATGTTGACTGCAAAATCTTCTTGCTTGGTGCCAAGGAGGGTATTGCAGCCAAGGCAATGGAACGCATCAATGAGAAGGTGGGTCGACAGATGGTGGTTGGTGCGCATTCTCCTTCCTTTGGCTTCGAGAAGCATGAGGATGAATGCGAGGAGTTGGTTCGTATCGTAAACGAGAGTAGTGCAAATGTACTGCTCGTTGGTGTGGGTGCGCCTAAGCAGGAGAAGTGGATTATGAAGTATCGTGATAAGATGCCTGGAGTAAAGGTATTCATGGCTCTGGGTGCTACCATTGACTTTGAAGCTGGAACATTGAAACGTGCGCCAAAGATTTGGCAGAAAATCGGTATGGAGTGGCTGTATCGTTGCATGAAGGAGCCAAAGCGCCTCTTCAAGCGTTACTTCGTGGATGATATGCAGTTCTTCTATTACTTTGGTAAGCAGCTCTTGGGAATATACAAGGATCCTTTCCGAAAAAAGTAGGATTACTTTCTTCGGAAGAACTTACATAGTAAGGCTATCTGAAGAAGGATGATAGCTGCTATGTAGGATAATATGATGCGTATGGCTTGCTTCATGCGTGCAAAAGTACAACTTTATGTTGAAACAACAAAAGATTTTCTTTGATTTCTTGCGATTCTGCATTGGTTCTGCCAAGGATATTCCTGATTCTTTGAAGGAGGTGGATTGGAAGGAGCTATATACTATCGCCCAGAAGCAGGCCTTGCTTGGTGTGCTGTTTTATGGTATCCAGCGGTTGCCAAAGGAGTTGGCGCCAGAGCAGAAGCTACTGATGCAATGGATGGTGATGGCGGAACAGATACGAAAACAGAATATCAGACTGTTTCAGGATTCCGTAAAGGTTTGCAAGAACTTCGAGAACAAGGGCTTTGCTAACTGTATCTTGAAAGGTCAAGGTAATGCGTTGCTTTATCCTGACCCTTATATGCGAACGCCTGGGGATATAGACATCTATCTCGCTGGTGGCAGGAAGCGAGTGATGCAATATATAAATAAGGTGTGTCCGAATCAGGTGATGCGTTATCACCATGTGGACTTCCCTGTGATGAAAACGGCAATAGAGGTGCATTTTACTCCTTCGTATATGTTTTTCCCTATTCATAATAGCAGGATGCAGAAATGGTTTAAGGAGGTGATGGATTTGCAATGCTCGAATGTAGTTACTTTGCCAGATGGATATGGAGAGATTACCGTACCTACCACTTCTTTCAATGTTGTATATATACTGTCGCATCTGTATCGGCATGTGTTTACGGAGGGAATCGGGTTGAGGCAGCTTCTCGATTACTACTTTGTGGTGATGATGTGGCACACGGATCTCACTAATCTCACGGATTCTGATTCTGCGGATTTGGCTGCGTTGCAACGGGAATTGAAAAGGTTGGGGTTGTGGAAGTTTGCTGGTGCAGTGATGTATCTACTGCATGAGGTGTTTGGATTGGAAGAGGATATGATGATTGTGCCAATGAATGAGAAAGAAGGAATGTTCTTACTTGATGAAATCATGCGAGGCGGCAACTTCGGACTGTATGATGACAGGCTTGGGGACAAGACAGGCGAAGGGAAAGTACATCGGTATTTCCGAATGACGCTAAGGAATATGAGATTCGTGAAGCATTACCCCATTGAGGCAATTTGTGAGCCACTGTTTAGAACATGGTTTTTCTTTTGGAAGATGTGGAATGTATGTTAGTAAAGACGATATTATTTTTTGTAGCAAACGCTTTTTAGTATGGAACTTATTGCTCATTTTTAATATATCAAGAATATGAAATTAAATATATTTTTCTCTTGGCAGACACAAACGAATGACCAAGGATTCAACAATAAAAAATTTCTCATAGAATGTATCAATACCGCTTGTAAAGAGATACAAAATAAGGGAGAGTTGAAGAATGTTTTCTTTGAGTTACATGAAGGATTAACAGGAGAATCTGGTACGCCATCTGTTTCTGATAAAATGATGGAACAGATTGATAATTGTGATATTTTTATTGGGGATATGACAATTACCCAGCCTAACAATTTGTTCTTGAAGTTTGGCAAAATACTTCATGTCTTAAAAGGTTTACGAAGAGAACCAAACTCAAATGTTTATGGTGAGTTTCATCGGGCTTTGGGTAAGTCTGCAGAATTTGAAAAACAGATAATTCTTGTAATGAATGACGTGAATGGAAAACCTACAGTAGACGCAAACTTGATTCCTTTTGATTCAAGAGAACGCCGTTTCCCTATAGTTTTTCATCTAAAACATGATAAAGACAAGGAAAAGGCTAAGAAGAAATTTGTATCAATCTTAAAAGATGCTCTGCAAAAATCGGCTTTAGCAGCCTTGAAGAATATTAGACAGAAATTTAGTCCTTTTATTGGCTGGCAGGAGCAATGCAAGAATCCTAAACTATCTGGCAATTTTATTTGGACAGACAAACTTGGCAATTATAAAAGTCAAATAATGTATACAAAAGGAGTTGTACGCTTATTAGGATTGTCAGGCTTGGGTAAGACTAAGTTTATTTTTGAATGTTTCAGAGATTCAGAATCAAAATCTCAATACTTGTATTGTGACTGTCAAAAAACTGAATCAACCAAGATAAAAGAGAAGTTATCTTACTTTTTTAAAGATTGTAAAGAGGCTATTTTGATATTAGATAATTGCAATAAAACCTTGCTATCTGAAACTATTGATTTAAAGTCTGAAATTCAAAATGCGACAAATACTATCATTGCAATCTACAATGAACCAGAAGAAAGACAAATGCAAGATATAAAGTATGTCATACTTGACCACCATGAGGAAGAAATCGTAGAGCAATTAGTTGCCCAACGCATAGGAACGTTTGGTGAGCCTATAAAAAAGAGAATAGAGGAATTTGCATCAGGAATACCGATGATGGCAATACTGCTTATAAATTCTTTGAAAAATGGGCATGACTTAGGTGATTTGGGTGACCAAGCTTTGATGACAAAATTGTTGGGGATGGATGAAAATGACAATCAAAGAGTCATGATGCAAACATTGGCTTTATTTAAGTTTGTTGGATGGAGAGCAGAACGAAAGTCTGAATTGGAATGCGTTGCAAAAAGTAAAAGCATCACTTCTATCAATGTAAATGATGAAGAAGTACTTATGAATGCTTTTGATGGACTTATTCAGAAATGTTTGAATCGGGGAATAATGGAAGAATGTGGAAGAACCGTGGGGATAAGACCTACCCCATTGGCATTATATCTCATTACAGAATGGATAGAAAAGTGTTCGCCAGAACGATTGGTAAAGGTTATAGATGTCATCCAAAAGTCAAAAGATGCAGAAGAGTTATCACATGCTTTTCATCAACAGTTCAAGTACATGGGATTTTGTGATAAGGCTTGTGAGATGCTCAATCAATTGCTTGGAGAGAATAGCCCTTTTGGAAACGTGGAAGTGCTTAACACAGAATTGGGTTCACGGCTCTTCCGAACGTTTGTAGAAGTGAACCCTATTGTGGTTGCGGAATTCTTGTGTAGAGTTCTCTCACCTTTATCTATAGATAGTCTCAAAGGTATTGATGCAGGACGTAGGAATTTGGTTTGGGCAGTAGAAAAGTTATGCTTTGACCCACGTACTTTTAACAAAGGTGCTTTCTTGATGATGAGATTAGGAATAGCTGAAAATGAAGAATGGTCAAACAATGCAACTTCCGAGTTTTGTTCTTTGTTTCCAGTCTATTTACCAGAAACAAGTGCAAATCTTGATTTAAGGTTGGATTTTTTGAAAACGCACATTCTGCAAGAATCAAACAAAGATATTGTACTGTCTGCTATAGAACGAGCATTGTCAACCAGAAATTTCTTCCGTTTTTCTGGCGCGGAAAAACAAGGAGCAAAAGAATTGCAGTGTTATCAGCCAACAAATATTGATGAAATAAAAACATATTTGAAGGGATGTTCTGATTTGGTCTATCATGAAATTAAGACAGATTCATCTTGGAGAAGAGAGGCTATTAAGATTTTTGAACATACAGTTGGTGTGTTGTGTGATTTTGGTATGGCATCATTGATATTACCTTATATTCTGAAAACTGCGGAACTTCTTGGTTATGACTGGGACGAAATGCAGAGAATATTGTCTTTGTTTAAAGGTCGGTTATTTCCAAGATTGAATGAGACATGCCAATCTATGTATGAAGATATAATCGGGAAATTAACGAAATCAGATGTAGTCTCACGTTTTGCAAGAATAGAACAAGAGAGCTTTAATGCACCATTAAACGTTCCGTTCGAAGATAAATTGAAGAAACAAGAAGCCGAGTTCAAGAAAATAGCGGAAGAAATTGTTCGTGACCATTTATATTCTCCAAATTTGTTGAAGCGTCTCATGCTGGCTAAAACAAATTTGACAATCCCATTTGGTATGACCTTAGCGAAAGAGATGATCATTGACCAGGCTATTGACTTTATCATAGATGGTGTCAAAATACTTAATGAGGAGCCAAATGCGACATCAGCCTTTTTTATTGATTTTGTCGCAGCAATAAATAAGGATATTTTTGAAAGCGTTTTAGACGTATTGAAGACGTTGGACGACAAAAGAATATTGTTTGGAATCATGGGAAAAAGAACCATTTTACCTCAAGATGAATGTTTTGGTTATCTTTTGAATCTTGTTCAAAGTGGTGAGGTTGATACAGATGTTTTTGTCGTATATTGGCAGCATCTACAGTTTGCTGCTATGAATGAAAATAATATTGTTCGTATATTCAGAGAAATTGAAGCTTGTCCCAAAGGACTTCTTTGTGTATTCAGAATGGTAGCGATGTTTACATTTGGTAAGGAAATGACCAACTACCCTAAGATGACCAAATATTTGCAAGTGCTTATGATGCGCTTTAGATTTGTCTCTGAAACAATGATAAACAATGATGATTACATCAGAGTCGCAAAACAAATGCTATTTGAAGGTAAAGAAGAGGCTTTTGCAGTAGGTATTCATCAAGAAATACTGAAATATTTATCAAAAACAGACACCATTGAAAATTTTGATTATGAGTTGAGAGAACTGTATGATATTCTGATAGATAAATATTATGTTGCAATTTGGAAAGACTTGTCTGCAGCCTTGATGAATGATGAGAATGGGAGTGTCTTGTATTATCGACTAAAGGATTTGTTGGGAGTTTCGGTTATGAATGAAAATCCTGTTTTGTTTGCTAAGAATCATTCAACAGACTTTATGAATTTGTGTGATTCGTATCCAAACATTGCTCCTCAGCGATTTGTTGAATTGATGCCAATACCGCAGAATGCCAAGCAATTTCCTGCTTTACTTTTGGAGATATTGGATAAGTATGGTGGACATGATGAAGTATTAATGGCATTAGGTAACAACATCGGAACTTTTGCTGTATCAGGCTCTGCTATACCGATGTTTGAGAATCAGATATCTCTCCTTTCCACATTGAAGAATCATTCTATAAGCAAGGTTAGTGGATGGGCAGAAAAAGAGATTGGGTATCTTAAAAAGAATATCGCCCATGATAGTATGATAGAAAATGAACTTTGGGCAAAATATAAATAAAAGGTAGTTTCTATGGAGCAAAATGAGGATGTTCTGAAGCCATATTATAAAACTATTAGAGCTTTGCTACAAGCTCGTCATGAAAAGGACATACTCCGTATTTTCCGGGACGAGAATATGGAGGGTGTCTGGTATAATCATGATAATTGGAATGGGGGCATCGATTTTTATCAGTTACAAATAAATGTTAGTCCCTTTATATATGACAATATTAATCAAGATGATGTAAGGACGAAATTACTGGATTTGTTTAAGCAGGTTATACCCATTGAAAATATTGTTGTTGATGGTATAAATATTATTCCTGATGTTTCTGTTGGATTTGAGGCAGAAGACAATGCCACTTATTCCAATGACTTGAAGATATTCGTAGCATTCGTTGATAATCCCTATATATATGATAAGGATGTGGCAATACAGGAATTCCCTTGCTTAGTTTTATTGGCTAATGATTGGGACGATTACGATATGGTTGCATCCTTTGGACTTAGCTACTATGATAGTCAAGGTATAAGGCATTTTATAGGTAAGGTCAAGATTATTGGTGATGTTCCTGCAAATAAATTTGGACGCCGTTATGTGTATAAGAGCATAGAGAGTGGCCTGTTTGATGTTGGGGCAGGGAAATGCTCTTTGGGACAAACTATGGATTATTATCGTCAGATAAAAAACATTTTTGGCGACAAATACCTTGACGTACTTTATGCATTGAGGGATTGTTCTGTTTTCCCGAGATTCGCAAAAGATTTTGAAACAAATACTTGGCTGTATAAAAAATGCCTTTTAAGAAAAGATGAAGCCGAAAGAACCAAGAGAGAGGCTCCTTATATGTTAAATGGCATAGACTTGAATGATAAATACTCTTTTGGTTATCTTTTCAAACCAAGTTATGCAGACGAGCGCATAAAGCTACATTTTGATTTCAGCAATAACGGTATATTGCCGAATCGCCTCTATGCTATTATTGGCAAGAACGGTGTTGGTAAAACGCAGTTTATATCCACATTACCAATGTGTATATACAAAAAAGAACGTTCATGTTTTGAACCACATATACCTCTGTTCAGCAAGGTAATCGCTGTGTCAAACTGTCCTTTCGATCATTTTGAGATACCTCATGAAACGGTAGAATTCCAATATGTGTATTGCGGTATGTCTGTGATGCGTAATGGTGTAAAGACAATCCTTTCGGATGAGGACATCAAAGATAAACTTCATGAGAATCTGAAAGAGATAAAGAGGTGTGATAGACTTGAACATTTGCGAATCATCTTAAAGCCTTTGTTTTCTGAAAATGAGTTAGACGAGATTGTTGAATGTGATAGTTTCGCAAAAGAAGAATTTTGGTTGGCTGCTGTTGATGAAAAATACGAGAAGTTTAGTTCTGGACAGAATACTTTCTTGTATTTATTTAGCAGTGTCATAGCCAATATTAGGTATGATTCGTTACTGTTGTTTGATGAGCCAGAAACTCATTTGCATCCGAATGCAATCACCTTATTAATGACTTCTATCAATCTACTCTTAGAAAAATACGAATCTTATGGAATTATCGTAACTCATTCTCCATTGATTATAAAAGAACTGTTTGCAAGGAATGTATATATCATGCGTCGTATAGGCAATATCCCTTCAGTAAAACGTATAGGTATGGAATCGTTTGGAGAAAACCTTACCAATATTACGGAGGAAGTCTTTGACAACAAAGAGATTACTCCTTATTACTATATTGTGTTGAAAAGGCTTGTTGATGACGGCATGAGTTATGAGGATATTATCAGACATATACAATCTGAAAATATTCCAGTAAGTTTAAATCTGACAATCTTGTTAGAATCACTTGTTGAAAGTCGTAAAAATGAAAAAGATTAATCATTATCAAGGAGATACTTTGGATTTTCACAAGGATGTTGTGAACAGTAAAAGGAATACAGCCGATGATAAGAATAAAAAAAATCGTTTGGCTGCACTTTTACCGACATCTCGTAAGGCTTTTGCTGATTATGATGCTAAATTTTCAAAGAACTCTTTGAGAGGTTTGAAGGCCATAAGTCTTACCGAACAGGAAAAAGAAGATTTTATAGAATTATATAATTTTCATTCTCCTATTTATACTCATTTGTTTAATCAATTAACGACAAGTGAAAATGGTATTGACAATTCCTTGTGTCCCTATTGCACAATAGGTGAAGCAAGCAATTTGGATCATATTGTTCCCAAAACTATTATGCCTGTGTTTTCTGACAACCCAAAGAACTTGATACCGTGTTGTTCTAACTGTAATAGTAAGAAAAGCAACACTTGGCTTGCGGATGGCAATTGGGATTATATCAACTTGTATCTTGATGATATTCCTACAGAACAATATCTTTTCGTTGAATTGTCAATTGAGAATAACACCATTAGAGTTAAATTCTATTTGGATGATAGCAACAGTATAGACAAGGATTTATATTTGAAAATTTCTAATCATTATAAGAAGTTGGATTTATGCAGAAGATTTGAACAATATAGTTTTCATGAGATTTCGGAAACTGCTATTTTGATAAAGCAATTTTCTAAACTTTTGGGTAATGACAAATGTAAAGAAATCATTTTAGCAACTTCCTTAGAATTGCAAAAAAGATTTGGCTCAAATTACTGGAAGGCTATTTTAAGGAAAGAATGTTGTATGAATGATTCAATTTTTCAACTATTAAAAAATAAATAATGGAAAGCAACAACCAACATAAACGTTATCAGTGGTATCTCCAGTTTGACGAGATAACTTGGCGAGCGACATACGGCGATGTATGTCCTCCGTTCGTGAATGAGGAGAACAAGGAGGTATGGAAGAGATACTTGAACAAAGTCATCAAGAATCATCTCAAAGAGGAGACGATGAAAACTCCTGAGTTTGAAGAGATAGAACTTAGAATCAGAGAGGAGAAACTTTTACGTATCCAATGGGATGAGAAGCAGAAACGGATGCGTGAGGTGGAGCAGTACCGCAGACAGATGGAGCGACCGAAGATTGACTTCGTGCCTCGTGGCTTGACCGTGAATTATGAGGAGGAATATGCCAAGTTCTTCATGCAGGAAGTGACATTCAAGCCAAAGGACAATGAGGACTTTATGCATCAGTTGCGCCTGTTGGAGCGTTGGCACAAGAAATCCATACCACAGATATTAGCTAAGAATCGTCCTGATGCGGCTTTTGCCATTGCAAAGGGATTGTGTGAACATCTTCCATTGCTGATTAACCGTGATGACATAGCGGAACTGATTGGTGAATATAAGTCGAGAATCGGTAAGTTGGTGTTGGCAAGTTACACAGCATTGGTGGAGACGGTGAAGGTTTGGAACAATGAGACAATACGCCAAGAGGTTTGTAGGTTTATCTTGTTGCATTCAAAGGAATACAGAAACTTCCGTGGCTTGGAAAAGAAATTGCTCGCCTTGGTTCCTGCGGCTCCTTTCAATGGTGAAACAGTGGCTGTAGAGCGAGAAATGAATGAGGAGGAAGAGCGTGAGGCAAGACGCATAGCTCTTCAAAAAGAGCGAGAGGAAAAGGAACGAATGGAAGCAGAGAAAGAGGCACGGTCTGTCATTCCATTGAATGAGGATTATGAGAGTCGTATCTTCAACAGTAGAAATATTGGTTGGGATTGTGATTTGATATGGCAGTTGATGCTTGAAGAGAATAGAAAGATTGAGCGGTTGATTGCCAAGGGTCAGTATATGGATGCTGCATTGATGTTTATGCAAATGACGAAATCCATGTGTAGGCATTTTGTCATGGATGAGCATTATAACTATTTTGATGACATGTATAGTCCTGAGTATGCTGTCAATGATATGCTGAGAGTTTTTCATGGGCTTGCTGCAGATGGCAGATTGCCAGAAGACGTGAAGGAGTATCTTCACAAAGCATGGAAGGAAATAGAAGATACGGAATGCTATAAGGATTATGGTATGCCGAGAAAGGATTTTGAATCTATCGTATGAAAGAAATCAGGCTTTTTGATTATCAACAAGAGATGTTGGAGAACATCACTGAGGTGTTTTCCGCTGCAGTCTTTGACTCTGTTCTCTATAATGAGAAGAGAAAAAGGGTGAATGTGGGGAGTTCGGTGATGGTGCAGATGCCTACGGGGACTGGTAAGACCTACGTGATGGCGGCTGTGGTGAGATGGTTCTTGGAGACTTATTCCAAGGGAGAGGTATGGCTGATTGCGCATCGTAAGGAACTGGTGGAGCAGATGGAACGGACGCTCGACCGCTTTGCTTTGGATTATGGTGAGAAGGATGATGAACTGACGGCAAAGGTGAGGATAAGGGTGTTGTCCATCCAATGGCTCACAAGAAACATTGGGGACTTGGAAAAGAATGGTTTTAGGCCGGGTCTGATTATCGTGGATGAAGCCCACCACTCCCTTGCCACTTCTTATCAGGATGTGTTTATCCGAAACCACAAAGCCTTGAAGATTGGCATGACGGCAACGCCTTGTCGCATGAAGCAAGCATCATTTGGCACGTTGTTCAGCCGTTTGATTACTTCGCCTTCAACAAGGGATTTTATTATGCGTGGGTATTTGGCTTCTTATAACTATGTGGCTATCGGGATGAAATCTACTGACCAGCAGATTATCAATCAATTGAAAGGACGTGGCAGTGACGGTGATTATTCCATTAAGGAAATGGATGAGAAACTGAATATTCCGCCTGCTATTCGGCGACTCTATAATAGTGTGATGAAGTATGCTGCTGGCAAGAAAGGTATCGTATATGCCATCGACATCGACCATGCCAAGGCGATAGCAGAGTGTTACAACGCGCTTGGCATCAAGGCGGTGGCGTTGGACAGTAAGACGGCTGCCAAGACCAGAAAGAAAGCGGTGGAGGCATTTTGGGAAGGAGAGTTGGACTGCTTGGTGAACGTGAACCTCTTTGACGAGGGGTTTGACTGTCCTGACGTGGAGTATATCCAGATGGCTCGACCAACACTGTCGCTTGCCAAATATCTCCAGATGGTGGAGCGTGGACTGCGCATCAATAAGAAAGACCCGAAGAAGGTGTGCATGATTATTGATAATGTGGGTAACTATCGGAAATTTGGATTGCCTGACAGGTATCGTGATTGGGATGCCATGTTTGAGGGTGATATGCCTGGCAAGGGTGCGGTGCCGTCATACGTGAAGAAAGTCAATTGTATCATTGCCGTGGATGATGAGATGATGATGGTGAAAGAGGCTGAGACTGGCAGGAAGAAGATGACGGCTGAGGAGTTGAGGACGTTCAAGGAGAACATCGTGCCGTTTGAGGTTAAGGGTGAATGGAGAATGGGACTGAAATCGGGCGATGAAATCGTGTTGCCGCCTATCTATTCTTACATTTCCGATTTCAAAGGTATCTATGCGGTCTTTCATCCTGCCAATAATCATATGGTGTCGGGAATTATCGACAAATATGGGTATGTGATTGTTCCTGCAGAATACAGGGGATTCCATTTCATCAATAGGTATTCTGTATTGGGTATCAAGGATAATGGAAGTACGGAAAGGATTATGCTGTAAATCATGATGGAGCTGTTTGATTATCAAAAAGAAATGGTGGAACGGATTGGGAAGGCTTTTGGAAAGCTCCAATCCGTCATGGTTCAAATGCCGACGGGAACGGGGAAAACGTATCTGCTTGCAGCAGTAGTGAAGAGTGAAGAACGAAGAGTGAAGAATACATGTGTGTGGGTTGTTGCCCATCGAAGAGAACTCGTTGTGCAAATAGAAGAAACACTTGCAAGGTTTGATTTGCCAACATCGACAGATGATGATACTGCTTTTATTAAAGTGATGTCGATACAGTGGTTGACGTTGCATTATCGGGAGATGAGGGAGGTACCTTCGCTGATTGTGATTGATGAGGCGCATCATGCGGTGGCGAAGACGTATGCGGAGGTGATGAGGGCATTTCCGAAGGCGAAGAAGTTGGGACTGACGGCTACGCCTTATCGACTGAAAGGTGAGGGATTTGCTGACTTGTTTGATACGTTGCTCACGTCTTGGAGCATGGATCGTTTTATTGCCAAGGGGCGGTTGAGCCTGTATGACTACTACTCTATCAAGCCGGATGGACTGGACCAGAGGTTGATTGACTCGCTTAAGAAGCGCGGGGCTGATGGGGATTATCTGCATAAGGAACTGAATGAGGTGATGGATGTGAGGCCTTCGCTTGAAAGGCTTTGTATGACGGTGAAGAGGTATGTGGCGAGGAAGAAAGGCATTGTGTATGCCTTTAGTATTGAGCATGCGGAGCATATTGCGGAGTTCTACCGCCAAAATGATATAAACGCTGTAGCGATTAGTAGCAAGACACCCTCGAACGAAAGAAAGAGTTTGGTAGAGCAATTCAAAAAAGGTAAAATCCGAGTTTTGGTGAGCGTGGATTTGTTTTCGGAGGGATTTGACTGTCCTGATGTGCAGTTTATTCAGTTGGCGAGACCTACGCTGTCGCTGGCGAAGTACTTGCAGATGGTGGGACGTGGGTTGCGTGTGGCACGGAGGAAGAGCTATTGCGTGATACTGGATAATGTGGGACTGTATCGGCGGTTCGGGATGCCTTCAGCTGACAGGAACTGGCAGCAGATGTTTGAAGGGAGGTCGCAGCTTGCGGATTCGTTGCAGGAGATTTGCATGAGGATTAACAATAGCTTCTGTCATTGGGGCAGCGTGGTGAGCGAGAATGAGGAGATGATGAAAATTCTTGGGCATGACAGGCAGAAGAAGATGATTGAGGACAACGAGAATGATGAGATTGTGGAGGATAAGGACGGATGGATTGACAGGCGGAGCGGACTGAGGTTTGCAAAGCGACCGCAGACGGTAAGGCTGTTGGGCGTTGAGTTCTGTACGGAGGACGGCTTGAGATTCTTTCCTCGCATCCGCTCCAAGTTTATTGACGACAAGGCTTATATCAACTTGAAGTCCTTGGAGTTGCAAGTGGGCAGAGGCATTAATTGGAAAAGGAAATATATCTCGATGGATGAACCTGACAAGGTGTATCAGTTGAAGGACAAGGCTGGTAGTGTGAGGTTATATGTGGATGATGAGGAAAATTGCTATGCCCAAGGAAATCCCGACATGGAATTGACTCCCATCGAGACACAGGTGGAGATGAATGATTATTGCCAGAAATACAGCAGGAAGGAGAAAAAGGCTGCGGAGAAGCATCAGAAGATTTATAAGCATGGACTTTTCTATCCTATTCATAATAGCAAGGTTTGGGAGCGTGATGAGGTGCAGAAAGGAGTTGACGAGATATGGTATGTACCCAAGGACGTGTTTGGCGAAAGTTATTGGGTGGATGGCATTTCTGGGTTGAAGCATTATGCCAAGCCTGTGGCGGAGCAGCGAGGATTTGTGAGATTGCTGAGAGAGGGCGACTGGTATTATGTAAGGAATATCCCGGATTTGCGAGATACGGCATTTAGAAACTGGCAGATTGTGGCTGATGATAACATTTGTGTCATCAACAGTGAGTTTCTATTTTTGAAGAAGGAACCACGGTTGTGGTTCAAGATTTTGAAGAAGACGGATGACTTTTCTTATTTTGTGGTGAGAGAGTATAAGAATTTCTCTGGCTATGCCACTGATTCTGACATATACATCACGCAAGACAGCAGACATGGGTTGAGATTGGAAAGCAATGGAGTGCCATACGTTCCCTATTTTCAAACGGTGTCGAGAGCTGAATTGCGAAAATATAATTTGTGATGAAGAAAATCAAGCTTTATGACTACCAGCAGAAGATGCTGGAGGACATTATCAACGTGCTGACGACTGCTGCTACTG